>Ga0233342_1000058_pt1 | contig 32949 bp, 18 predicted proteins | sample GEONDECOMP273_FD_180706 | JGI IMG/M metagenome (GOLD analysis project Ga0233342, IMG submission 180706) | Leaf litter microbial communities from Shasta-Trinity National Forest, California, United States - GEON-DECOMP-273 | ecosystem: Environmental > Terrestrial > Plant litter > Unclassified...
GGATATGTGTTTAAGGTTACTCGGGTGGGAACATGGGAGAACTAAATAAATCTAATTCCATGTAAACTTGGGGGGACTCAATCTCATCTCGTGTTAACTTGGGGGTAACCCAATAAATATATTTATCGTGTAATATGGGGGAACAAAAAAGAAATCCCATTTCGTGTCTCGATGGGGTCTTATCAATCTAGTAGGCGTGGCTATAGCGGGCTCGTTATTAGGTACGGTTTTCATAACCCGCCCTTTGAGCGAGACACAGGCAGTTCGCTTAGCATAAATGATATTTGAACCTCTCCCTTTGGTTGAGCGACTTCGTTCCTTTAAAATAGAGAAAGGACGGAAGGGCAAGGACGCGTGAGCACTCTCTATCATCCCAAGGCATAGGCTCCCTTTTCACTAGCAAATTTACCATCTGGCATAGGTCCGATAGGTCTTGACATGCCACCTTCTATTAGGGAATTTCCCATCTGGATAGACTAGGCTCATGCTCTCTATCATCCCCATACGCCACTTTTCATTACTGAAATTACCATCTTCGTAAGGCCAGAAGCAAGGCCAGCTGTTGGACACTTTTTAACTAGAAGAGCTCACTTCTCCCTATCGGAGTTCAGATCCCATTTATCCTCTGTAAACTAATTTTTCCCCTAGCGGAGTTGATCATTTTGAAGTTAGTTACCTTTTCTCTTCGGTAGACTGACTTTGTCCCTATCGGAGTTGGCTCGACTTTTCCCCTATGTAACCTGACTTTTCCCCTAGCGGAGTTGATCATTTTGAAGTTAGTTACCCTTTTATTTTGGTAGACTTCCTGTTTCCCTATCGGAGTTCACTCTCCCCTTTCCCTCGGTAAACTAAAATTTTCCCTCTCGGAGTTCAGGCCCGCACTCTCTAGAATCACACGCCATCTTTTGTTACTGAATTTACCATATCGATAGGTCCGATACCCTTTCAGTGACCACACGCCACCTTTTGTTACTTCAATTCCCATCCACCCCAGCTAGCCGTGGGTCAACGCTACCTTTCTGTACTTAATTTACCAGTTTCCTTTGCTAAGTGGAACAGTCTATTAAGCATTCGCAACGCCACCTTCGCTTCCTTAATTTACCAGGTACTCAATCTAAGGGGGCCAGCCCAGCACTTTCGTCCCCTCAAAGAGATAGCGAAGGTAAGGTTATCCCTATATTTGTTCCCCTCAAAAGCTTTCAATACGTTACATCAAATAGCTACGCACTTATGGTGTGGTCGAGAGTAAAGGTGCTTGGGAGCCCATACTTTAACTCAATGGAGTGGGGTGGGTTAGGAATACTTATTTATCTTTATACAGGAGTTAATATTATAATTGGATTGGTTTTGGAAGTCCCTTCTTCCTCGCTAAAGACGTGGCTACTACCATGCCTAAAACAAAGGAAGGTTTTTGATAGTATCAATGGCCCTTTTCGTGTGTTTTATTGCTGGTTTGCCTACCCTTTGCACTACAGGCAATAACCTGCAGGACCCCCTTATTTATAGAGAGCTAACTCTGGCCTATCGAGACCCTACCTGACTGAGATGGAAGGGTCAAAACTTGGCTATCCTGGCTCTCCCACTCACAGATCGAGAATGGATAAGACCCATTGAATCAAAAAAACCATTGCTACTCCGACATCTCCGACAATATATCCAACATTAACCATCACAAATCCATAGCCCTCCCCCACCCCATTGGCCTTTGAAACTACTTCCTCTTGTTCACATGCTAAGAGTGATGATGAGGATGCTGCTACAGATCCAATAGAGGTTGCAGATCCTCTTGTTGCAACACCACAATGGGCACGTCAGACACTACAGGTAGTAGGCAGTTTGTTGGTGACCCTTCAGACACCAGGAAGATGTGACTTCGGTTCCAGGAAACTACATATGCACTCGCTGCTACAAGACCATTGTCTATCAATCCACTACTACATTGCTACTACTATAGATCCACAGGCCTTTAAAGAGTGCACTGGAATTTCTGAGTGGGACACAGTTATGCAGGAGGAGTTCAATTCACTGATGAGGAACCACACCTGGGATCTGGTTCCCCTGCCACCAAGAATAAAAATTGTTCGATGTAAGTGGATTTCTTGAACAAAGTTTACAGCTGTGGATGGGTTAATAAACACAAAGCTCAGCTAGTGACAAAGGGCTTCTCACAGGTACTTGGCATTGACTACAATGAGACGTTTTAACATGTTGCAAAGATGGACCCAATCTAGCTTGCGCTTTCCATTGCAGTAGCTAAGCACTGGGAAGTTTATCAAATGGATGTGAAGAGTGCATTTCTTCACGGGGATCTTGAGGAAGAGATTTACATTGAACATCCATAGGGGTTCTCTCAGGACTCTTCAAAGGTTTGTAGACTTTGAAATCCTTGTATGGTCTCAAATAGGCCCCTTGGGCTTGGTATGCCAAGATGGACGATTTCCTTCTTTCCCATGGATTCTCTCGATGCCATTCAGATCCCAATGTCTACAGTCTATGGTAGGATAACTCTCTCTTGTTCCTGGTACTATTTGTAGATGACCTGGTGATTACTGGCATTTCACAGGCATATATAGATGCTATGAAGGGTGCCTTGCATGACAGATTTTTGATGAGCGACCTGGGGCTATTGCACTTCTTTCTTAGGATTGAGATAACTAAATCTGATTCTAGGATCACCATGACGCAGTCCAAATATGGTCTAAATCTTCTATCATGTTGTTAGATGGCGGATTAAAAACCTACTGTGACTCCCTTTATCTCTGGTGGAAATCTTGAGGCCAACTATCCTTCACCTCTAGTAGATAGTACCTTATACCGCAAGCTTGTTGAGAGCCTCTTGTACCTCATACTAGGCCAGACATTCCATATGCTCTTGGTATAGTTTACTGGTTTATGCAGGAACCACACGAGTTGCAGTGGAAGGCAGCCAAACTAATTTTGTGCTACATCTAGAGCATGCACAGGTTTGGGATACATGATGCAACAGGCTTTGACCTTGATTTAGTGGGGTACATAGATGATGATTGGGTGGGAGATGCTACATATCACAAATCCACTTTGGGCTACCTCTTTTCTAATGGTTTTGGTCCTATTTTTTGGTCTAGCAAGAAGCAGACAACTAACTATTGCATTAACTCTCACAGAGGCAGAGTATCGAGGAGTTTTCAATGTAGCTACTGAGGCCATTTGGTTGCAACACATTCTCACTGAATTTGGCATTCAGTACTGCAGATGAATTCTTTTGTCTCGCATGCGTTAATATAAAAAGTAGATAGGGTCCGGGTATTTGAGAGCCAAATTACTAGCGATCTCTATAGCGGCCGAGGCTAAATGAAGAGCTATGTGACAAGCAGTAGTATAATCTATAAAAAGAGTAGCGGTATCCACCAGAAGAGTAAAAGCATCGGTTAAATGGGCCCCTACTGCAGAGGGAATGGTAGCTATGAGAGAAAGAGCCAATTTGGCTGTGGCAAAGAGAGCAGAGTAAGTCATTGCAGAGGCAATTTATGAAGCTAAAGGAGGTGAAAAGAGAAATAGAAAGTAAAGCCATATAGTGATCTAATGAATGGGGAATCAAATCTACAACTCCACATCGAAAGTGAATAGCTTCTATGTGCAGTCAACGTAGTGAAATGAAATCAATAAGTGTAGTAGCTCAACTTTGAGTCCCGATAGAGGAAATAAAAATAGAAATAAATTAGCTTTCTTTCAACCCTTTCTCTAACCAAACTCTCAATCCATATTACAGCCTGTTGACTCTTTTCTTATTCTGAGCAACCCATCTTCCTTTTTTATTTCTTCGAGCCGAGCTTTGGGCAACGGCCACCCTTTCACTAGTGGATTGACCACCTTTCTAGTCCTATATTTTTTAGGTACGAACCCGCTCGACCGTATGGGAGAGGGTCGAAAAAACACCCTAAAATAACTAAGAAATGTAAAAAGAGCTTAACTAGACGTGATTATTGCAAATATCTTTGTCAATGAGTAGTATAGTATGCCCGCCATCAAAATGAAAATTTATTTCATCCGTCTGACTCGCATGATCTAAAGTGGGATTATATCGTTAGTAACGAAGAATATTCAATCCTCATTTCTTCAACCCGCCTGCCTGAACGGCCCTCCCTACTGGCTCTACCCCTTCCCTCGCAGAAGACTGGCCCTCAATCAAGCACTATCCGGCATCACCCACCCACCTCCTCTCCTGGCAATGATGGCTATTGATCTCCTGTCAATGAGACTGGCTATAAACCTCCTGGTTATGACCGGCTGCCTATGATCGACTATTGGATCGTCCCCCCCTCCCTTGCTCCTGCTTCTTGGTCACAAGAATAAACTGGATCGACTTGCTCGGACGCTTCAACTGGCTCTACCTGTGCTCTAGCTTCGGGTTAACCTAGGTGGGAAACTAGCTCTGTTTATGGCTGGTGGTTAGCTTGGCTTTCTGGCTATCGTAATCAACAGACTCGACTGAATTAGCTGCTGCATCAATAGCTTAATCAATAGCGTAATCAACTCGTGCTGGAGGATCTGGAACAGGATATGCTGCTAGCTAGCTTGCTGGCTTTGGCTTTCTGGTGTAGCATGGCTGCTAGTCCCCCTGGGTCTGCTGCCTTTCTTGTTGCTTCTTCTACCCTTACCAATCTATTACCCACCTCTGCTTGCTTTACTGCTGCTGGACTGGATACTATATAGGATCTGGATAAACTACTACTGTTCGATCTACTGAATCAACCGGATCAAAGTCAGAAGCTGCCGCGGAATCTGCTTTTGGTTTCTCTCGAACTTTTAGCTTTCCTGCTTCTAGCTCTCGAGATGGAACTAGCTATGATACTCCTATCTCCGCTATCTATGCCGACGCTACTGGGTCAGGAACTGCTACTCGTGCTACTGGAGTATATGGAACAGAATTAACAGAATCAACAGACGGAACTAAAGCTGAGTTGAGTGGGTATGGAACAACGACAACTGTATCTGCTGCAGGATCTGCTCGATCTGCTACTGGATGTGCTACTACGGGATCTGCTGGATATGGAACTGGATCACCTTAATAGAAAGCCCCAACATCCTTTATCATTCACCCTCAGGTGCATCTACACCTATTTCGTTCCCCATTTAAGAAGGAACCGTGTATCCTCAACTACATTCTTCCCCAATGAAAAAGAATTAGTTCAGGTCGTGATGTCTTTCGCTAGTCTTAGCAGTAACCTCCACTTAAGTCCTCCCTATTGAATCCATTCATGGTTCAAATTGCTCCATCCATGGACCCTCCAATTCCATTTTCATGGGCATTGTCTATGCTCCCTCTCAAACAAGATACTTCTGACACTTTACTGGGATTCCTTGGGCCACATACCCAACCCAAAGATTATGGATCTTGCCCTTACATAAGATGTTGTCAACCATTTTTGAGTCCCAACCCCTCCCACAGATGTTATACACCCTTATAAATCTGATACCCTTTTTTATATCCTCTTTTATGTATGTCTAGCCTTATTAAACCTCTCCTCATACCTTTGGTCCATTATCATGGGTATTTGGTAGTAACTCTTCCCTTAGTCTACTTCCAAGGATGCTAGGGGAAGTATTAGTGCCCACCTTGGTCCCATACAACTTGGTTCATAACACAACCTAGATCCACATTGTGCTCTTTGTGGGAACCACAATTACACCCTCTTGTGTCTATAATTCCCTAATGTCACCTAAATATGAGCCCCATGGTCTGGTGAGATTTACCCATTAAGGTAACATCATTGTTGGATACCCATTCAATCATATGCTAATCCTTCATCACACTAGAAAAGTACCCTTGTATCGTATCTGGATTTTGTTTTTTTATCTTTAAGCATTTGTTACACCTTAGTTTTTGTTTGCATGTGTGCAAGACACTATCAATGGTGTCATTTCTCATATGTCATTGGTGGTACTCCATCAGGTATATTCTCTCAACTGGCATTTAGGTATAGGATTTCCCTATGCAACTATCGCATTTTCTCTATTTCCACCCTTTGCATTTGCTATAGGTTCCACCTTGTTTTGGCAAGTGGTCTAACCCATCCATACTGCATTTCCCCCTTGCTCGGTGATAGTACTCCACCTACATGAGTCGCCTTGGATTAGTACCCCATTGCATATTGGCACCCATGCCACTATTCCCCCATTTAGGATAGGTAATCCATATAGTCTCCATTCCTTAGAGAGACACATGCTTCTTATCACCATTTTGCTAGCATGCATATGATGACGGAACAGGTTGACTTGATTCCGGGAAAGAAGCCGCTACAGGGAAGGATGCTAAGATAAGGGCTCTGGGTTTTTATATCTCTAGGTTATTCCTCTCCTGACGCCTCCTCTGTCTTCGCTACTCGGTCAACTTCTGGCCCCAGATCTATTTCAATTAAGTAAAAAGGTTCTGCAGATGCTCACTGCTCTAACTCATCGAAACCAGGCTTGGCTAGATAAACCGGGTGGGCTAGGCTAACGGAACAAGGATTGCTGCTTTTAGCTAATATAATGGAGTGCTCCTCAAGATCTGAATTAGCTATTTCTTGAGATGATTAAGTAACGATAGATATATCCCCTAAAGTCCGGGCGCTCCTATATAATTTATCAGATCTTACAAATGATAGAAGGAAGTGCTTCAGATCTGCTGTTCACATTTGAGTCTGCAAAAAAGGCTTTTTGTATCAAGCTAGTAGTGCACCCAGTGCTGGATGGATGCTCCTTAGAATGTGCTGGTTATTTCAAAATGCTAACACAGGGTTACACTGACGTATTCACCTCTCTATCTGCCTGAGTGATGTTGTTTTTGAGTATTGACTCTGTATTGCAAAGAGGCTTATTTTAAGGTCTTTTAAGGAGGCGTTCCACTCCATACACTTTCTTGTTTCATGATAATCATGATGGGAATGCCAAGCATCCCTCTCAAGGTGGGACGTTAATTTTATTGGTGTATTGACCTTTTACACATGCCATGTAGACTTTAAACACTTCATCAATAGACTGGGTGTTCCCTCCTTCAGCTGCTGTATGTAGTCATCCGGGTCAGGGGAAAATAAGATATCAAACATGCTTAAAGGAGTGACCAGTTCTGCTGGAGAAATACTGCTGGAATATTATTTACTGCGGATGTAATCATTGCCTAAATTTTGGTAGCTATCAAGAAACGGTATCTCTGTTCTGAAGGTATTCATTCTGCTGGAATGTTCATATGTATGTCCATGCTGGGCGCTCCTCTTGCTGGTATACTTTGCTATTTGCGCTACCACATGTCAATTCTGCAGATCCCATGCGCATAAACAGTTTCTTCAGATCAGCCCAGAACTTGTCCTCTTGCTGGTAAATATGCTGAGAATAGGTGCGCAGAGTCCCCTTGCTGTCTTCAATATCTTATGCTAAAAACGCTCTTTTAGCTCGCAGCTGTTGCTCAAAAAAGCTGACCGAACGCGTCCGAGTTATTGGCTCGTCCTGATTGCTAACAATTTAAGCTTGATAGATGGATATAAAATCGTAGGTTTAAACCTCCTTAGGAGAAGACCCGTCAAACATCATGTCCTTTCACCTTTGGTGTTCATCGAATAGCATTGTTGATGACTCTATTCGATTACGGCTATTTCAACGGACCCTCACCAGGGCCGCGGCTAAATGGTACATAGAACAACCCTTTGCAACACATCCCAACTTTGTGTCGTTATACTCCACTTTCCTTATGTTCTTCCAACTACCTGTCCAATATGACGCAAGGGTAAAAATTATTCTGTCATGCCATCAAAATACGGCTACACACATCAAGGATTTAACCTCCGGACGACTGCATCCCTCGAAGCGTCCGTCCACCCCGCCCCGCCTTGCCCCGGGATTGCACATAGCCGCCATGGTCCCACCCACTAGCTATTCACCTTCACTCTAGCAACACCATGAGCTAGTCAACTAACTCTAGCAACACGGGTTGTTTTCTATCTATCCTCGGGCTGTCAGGTCTAGCCAGCAAGCGAGAAAAAGGCAAGCCCCGGTTCTAAGACCAGTCCATTTTTTTCTTATCCTATCCCGCCCAGGTTGATAGCATGATGCACATTAAGTAAAGAAAAAAGTCGGTATCTAAAGGTTCATACGAATGGACCTAAGTGGCCCCCGATATAATATAATAAGGTTATATGTTACTAATTTGGGCAGTTCCAACGATCCATCCAACGAAGGGTAGCTGCTGTCCAACTTATAGTCTAAAAGGGAAAGGTAAAGAAAACTAATAATGGTCCAAGTGATGACTCCGCCCCATTTCAATCTCATAAGTTCTTACTTAATCAATAGGAAGTGTTTCCTTTCCACGCACGAAAAAACGATATATAGGTAGATATCTGTCCGAGAGTATTCCAGCTTTTCTTTACCGGGTACTCCCTCCATGCAATAAGGCACGGAGTTTTTAAGTTAGTTCGTGGATTCAGGAAGCACTGAACAAAGCTAGCTGGGGTGGTCCACTGGGCGAAACATAGGTTGAGGTAAGGCGCAACGGGCGGACAACAGATATGTAGACGGCGGAGGAAGCTTTGATTTATCAGATTTATTTTCTTTCCTTCAAATAGATCGAAGACCGGGCTTATAATATGTAATTATGCTTTTTAAAATATGTAATTATTTCTGGTAGGGGTGACATTGGAAAATAAGGCTTCTAAGTCGATCAAACAGATAGATCGAGGAGCCTTCTGAGGGAGATAAAGTAAAAAGAGGGTATGTATTTTTATTTAACGAGGCCCCTGAAATCATAATGACATATAAAGAAGAAAAATCATCTTTTTCTCAATAAGAAAAACCATCTTTTTGGCTAATCATAATTACATATAATAAGCGAAAGAATCATTTTCTCTAATAAACGAAACCATGCTTTTTCACCTCGCAGAAGGCTCCTCGATCTAACTTTTTCACCTCGATTTCTTAGACTTTTTCACTTTGATCAACCTTGTCATTTTATGCCAATCCCGAAATAAACAAGAATCGCACATGGATATTTGCAGGCCATGACATATGAACCAATGGCCTATTGGAGTTCAATCCTACTGGGCGAAGACCCCAAAATAGGTCAAATTGAATGAATGCTAGATGCTAAGCCCGCCTTGTGGCCGCAAATAGGATGGACGGCGATAGACTAGTGAGTGACTATCTTCACTCCACTCATCTAACCACTCATCTAAGTGGCCAGAAGACGCTAACGCCCAGGGATCAACAAGTATAGATGGATGGCGGAGGCGGATTCAACTCTGGTATTGACAGTTGGACATCGGCCTTTAACTGGGTTTATAAAAAGTATAAAATTGAATTAAGTGAAATCCGTTCCACACCAACCCTGACCTGGGCAGCAGATCATTAGAAAGAAAGAGCCAGTTATCACACACGACCACGTGGGGAGTAAATAAAACATAGCGCTCTAGGAATGACCGTTACAAATAACCGTTTCCAAATGCCGGGAATCCGTGTACGAATCATAACCCTATTATAATATCGTTCATAATCAAATGCTGCTGGTTCTTATGCTGCAGGGAATCATGCCTGTTCGACTGAAAATGGAAATACCGTGTTCAAATGCTGGGAACGCTGTTAGGAAGAAGGCTCCTTCAACTTCTTATATAAATAATTATATTACTGAGTCCTGATAGGGAGGCTGTTGGTTCAACAACTGGTGCTTATGGGAAGGCTGCTGGGAAAGGGCTCTCGGGATGATCCAATTCTAATGATCTTGGAAATGCTCTTGGAACTGATCCTGGGAATAAGGCTCCTTCAATTGATTCTGGAACTGAGGCTGGGAATGAGGCCGGTAGTCCAATTGCAGCTGGGGCAGGAATAAAGCTCCTTCAACTGCTGGTTGAAATGTTGGTTCAATTGGTTCAATTGTTGTTGCTGTAAATGATCCTGGTAATGCTGCTCCTTCTGCTTATGTAAATGACCTTAGGAATTATGCTCTTTCAAGCTGAGTTTCGAAATGCTTATATCCTGTTTTGCCTTCCAGGTGCTAGTCAATGTGGTAGAATGGGGCGGTAGAAAGGGTGGAATTGGGAATGGCGTTAATGCGGGCGAATTGGAAATAATATGATCCATCAATTGACTCAATAAATCAATTAGCGGTGTCCGCCCCCTGAAATATGGCTTGTTGTCCGTCGTCCGTTGACCACCCATGAAAGATTATCCATCAATCAAATAACTCCATCAGTGTCCGGGCCTGACCTAAAACTATGTGTTGGATCAAGTGAATCTCTCACATCACTTGCGAAGCGGCCGCCCCCGAAAAAGGTGTTGTCTGTTGTGTACTAGCGCCCCACCCACATCGAATATGACAGGTGCATATTTAACAGATCTTCCATGTGTTTGCGTTAGGTGGTCACCGATGAGGAGTAATTGATGAGATTTATTGATTCTATTTCCTATCAGTAATAAAAAGTCATCTTTCACTCCTCGGCAATGTCCTTTTTTGTGCCTCAATGGGGTCCTTCTCTATCAGTCGGGTATGTTGTGATAGTGCACTCTCTATTGGGTATCATGTTATGGCGGACTTATCTTTCGCCCGGTGGCACCTTGGATTGAAGGAATGTGGGGGAATGGGTCTACCATCACCTAACGCTGGGAATAAGACTGGTTCAAATTATGCTCCTTGTTATGCAGCTCTTTCTGCTTATGGAAATTCTCTTGGTTCCATTGGTGACCCTGGTAATGCTGTTATTGGAACTGAGAAAGCTGGGAATCCAGGTTCAACTTATGATGTAAATTATCCTGGAACTGAGGAAGCTGGGAATGCTATTTCTTCAACAGCTTATGGAAATGCTTTTCCTGCTTGTCCCGGTACTTTTGACCCTGGAACTGGTCGTTCTGCTGCTAGAAATGCTCCTATTGGGGATCTCTTTAAACTGCTGATTTCAATTATATTGAAACTTATACAGGAACTTAGGCTGGGGGTTATGCTATAACTACTTGTGGTTCCGTTGGTGCTGCTAGAAATTATGGAATTGCTTTTTAAACTCTGGGCTTCTTCCTTTGGCTTTGGGGAGGGTGTATTACTCAAATGCCTGGGATACAGCATATAGTAAAAAAGCTATATGTATGTGTGCCTAAAAAAATGCCTTTGAAATGAGCGAAGCGGCGTCCTGGTTTTTATTCTCTTTCTTAGTCCCGGAATTCCAATTAGTTCTTTACTCCCGGAACAACCATTTAGCTTTGCTCCACTAAGTGCCTCTTCCTTCCCAATAATAATAAGTAAAGCAGGCATACATCATATATAAATAGAATATATAAACCCGCCATAATAGGTGTATTAGCCCTAACTTCCTCTCCTTTGCTTGTTCAACTGGTACCGCTAGGAATGCTCGGCCTACTTACGCTTTAACTGCTGGAAATGCTCTTCTTGGGAATCTCTTTAAACTGATTATTCAAATGTTGGTTTAACTGTTTATGCAGGAAATGATCCTGGTGTTATTCTGCTCTGGAAACTTTGGAAGCTGGGAATTATGTCCGTTCTAATGCTCCTGGTAAGAATAATGCTAGTAAAACAGGTGATCCTGGGAACGCTGTTAAGAATAATGAGGCTTATTCAACTGATGCTGAAACTGCTAGTTCTAATAATGCTGGTAAACCTTTTGCTCCTGGGGATGCAGGGAATCATTATGCTTATGGAACTGCTTGTCGTAGTACTGCTCCAACTGCTGATGGAAAAGATCCTGGAAATGCTATTGGTTCAACTGATCTTTCAACCGCTTCTGGGAATGACCCAGGTAATGCTGCTTGGGAACTGATAAAGCTGGGAATAATGGTTAAACTGGTGCTACGGGAACTGAGGCTGCTGGAAATCCTGTTTCAACTACTTATGCTACTTGGAATGATCCTTTCAATTGGTGCTGATGGGGCTGCTGCTCGGGCTGCTGGAAATGATCCTGCCCGAATGTTCTTCAAATGGAGATGCTCGAAATGATGTCAGTTTCAATATTGATCTTTATTTTGATGCTGTTTGTGCCGCTGGTGCTACTTACTTGCTTGGAATTATGATGATGGGAACGCCCTAAACTGCTTATTCAAAGGAAAATGCTCCTTCAACTTATGCTGCCAATAATATGGCTGGTTCAACTGCTGCTCTTGGTACTGCTGGGCCTGCTTGTTCTGCAGCTGGGAATTATGATGATGCTCAAACTGGTGTTCCTGGGAACAACGATCCTAATGACGCTGGGAATGCTGGGACTGGTAATATTGTTGGTTCAATTGGTGCTTATTAAAGTAGTGCTCCTGGTTATCTAGAAATAATACTGCTGGAGCTTAGGCTGCTGGTCGTGAGGCTGTTGGGACTATGCTTGCTGGGACTAATAATTATGATGCCGGGACTGATGCTTATGGTAATGATCTTGGGAATGATCCTGGTCATCCTTGTCTTGCTTGTCCTGGTTATAATGAAGCTGCTTTAAATGCTGGTACGAATATATTTTATTGCCCCTTCTTCTTGGCCCCTTGCGAAGGTTAGGCAGAGCACTTATAGGCCTAGGCAGGGGAAGAATAAATCATTTAGAGAAACATTTTTCATCACTTATCTGGTGGGTGGATGAAACGATATTTTGAAACCTGATATGATATATCCCAACTTAGCTTTAAAGTGATGCTTTTATTGAGGAAGAATCGCTCGACCGACAGGGATAGGAAGAATCGCATTTCACAACGTCGAGAAACAGATAGAGGAGGAAATTTAGGTTGTTATTCTAAGTCGTTACCTGTTTTAGATTCCCATGCCCACCAGGAGGAGCAGGGTAATGGTTCTTAGTGTGTGAACAGTATACCTTATCCAGCTAGCTTGACAACCACCCAATAAGGGGGAATTGAAAGTTCCCTTATTATAATAAATAACTTGGAATATAGGGATTCCCTAGAGATAGGTTGAAGCTGAGCGTAAGCGAAGAATTGTTGTTTGCTTGGAAGGGAATCTCCTACCCAGTCTTTCAAGCTAGTTTAGTATATGTCGATGATGTTGATTGGCCTTAGCAAGGGCAATGGGGAGGGCAGAGAAGGAAACCACCTATAAATATAGACCATAGTTATAATTATTCCATTTCATGAAGTTTATAAAATATATACGAGATCGCATCTCTACGTTGAACTTGCCCATAATAAATTAAATAATGTATGTCTCCTTGCCCTCAGAAGCGCAAGACCTCCGGACCAAAATAAAATAAGAAAGAAACAAATTACTTGTAGAAGTTTAATATACTTGTTTTTTTTCACTTGGCATAGATTCTGGTGACAACTTGCTAAGATTCAGGAGTGGGTGGAATTAAACCACTACTTGCAGATCTCATAGCTCCAGTTCATACCATATTAATAAACATACCATACCTGAGTACAAACAACCTTTTTCCTTCCCACGATAAGCGCTATGGATGAACGCTCCTAACCAACAAACCAACAAACCAGATTTAGTACTAGTAATATAGTCCCGACCTGTGCTCCATCCATCCATATATGTACCTGGGTCCTCTAATTCTCTGTAACCTTTGCTCGTACCTGGGGCGTGAAGCGTTAAGTAGCTAGCAGAACCAGCATAAGTAGGATCAGAATCAGCAGTAGGGGGCAGCATTATAAGTCCTAGCAGCAGAAGCATAACAAGCAGTATCATAATCAGCGGTATTCCCGGCATAAGTAGTCCTCCCAGCAGTAGCTGAATCAGGAGTAGAAACGTAAGCATTAGCACAGAAAAAGCATGAGTATAGGCAGGATAACCAGCATAATCAGGATCAGTAGGGGCGGTATGGTAGGAGGTAGCGGGTAATATCAGAAGGAGCGTATTCCAAGCACGAAGCCGACCGCTCCACGGTCGTTAGCGGAAGTATGGAGGATGGAAGATAGTAAGTAGAATAAGTATAGGAAGTAGAATAAGGGAGAGGTAATAAAATAAGTATAGGAGGCTGTTGCGTTTATCGGGCGGATTGGTCCAGCAGCCTAATGATCCTCCTTCCAAATGATCCTCCTAATGACCTAGCCTCCTAATGATCTTTCCTGTCTGATGGTCCAGCTCAAAGGCATTCCACCTACTCTGTTTATTTATTGGCCTTGTAAATGTACTAGCTCCTTCCTTCCTGTTTCTGCGAATCTATGATCACGCACGTATTATCGTTGTTTCTTAGCCACTATATAGGCTAGCGGCAGCGAGAACCCTTTCTAATTCTTTCAACTACAAGCGATAGCAATAACCCGTCAATCAACGGCAAGCAAAGCGATAACCCCCAACCACCCAATAGGTCCAGGGAAGCTATAGGGATTATCCCCACCCCCGATATATATGAAGGCAAGCGTGTTCAATCCGATCTGTCCTAACCAGGAGCAAGGGTACTTAAATAAGTATCCCCCCTAAAAAAAAGTATCTCTATCTAACGGACATGGATGGAAGGAATAATATGAAATGCTATAATTCACTGATTTCCCTAAATAAAACCCCGAGTTAAAAAACCCAGTGGAGCTCACCTCTCCCTTACTGTCACAACCTTCCTAGCGTGAATGAACCTACCTGACCAGATCTGAATGTCTCACAATGTGGGCGCATGATCCTTCCTCGACAGATGCATCGTAAGTAAGCATTGTCATTCATGCCTTCAATTCATTCGATATATGAACTTGTGTTCTGTATGCGTAAGTTAAATCGAGGGTAAGGGTAGTAAGGCAAGTTGAGTTTCCAGGTCATAGGGCTGAGGCATTATGGATGAGTGTTGGGAGTTTCAAAAGGAGTTATGATACATAGGGTTTATACGTTAATTCGCAATAGCTAGGTTCCATACATAGATGGATGCCATAATGACTTTCTGTCTTTCTGTCTATGATTTTATATGTGAGATGCTTGATGTGACTTCCTGTCACTGTCCAGCCCAGCCTTGTTTTCAGCCCAGCCCAGCCCTGTCTTCAGCCGAACATCCAAGTGGAGGAACTGAGTATCCAAGCCCAGTCGAGTAGCCCAGTCCTAGTAACCAAGCTCAGTTGATTAGCTCAGTTGAGTAAGTCAATTAGCCACCAAGTTGAGTAGCCGAGCCCGCATTCACACATTAACAATTACCTTATTTCCGCATTAAGTCCACATATTCGGGGGTGGGGCATTACAATGGACTCATCACAGCCCACTTTTTGAGGTGGGGCGGTCCAACTGGAATAAGGATGGGGCCTGGAGGTAGATCTTCCTCAATTTAATATCCTATTATATATGCGATTATCCTACCATAGTGTCACTCTATTTTAATCCATTTTAATCCTAAGATTTGCGTACACTATTCTGATGTCATAAATTGTACGCTTTCATACGCTTCCGTCTATTTTAATCTCACTTCCGTTCCGTAACTTTTCAAATCGTCACTTCTCTTTTCATCGTCACTTCAGCTGTAACTTTATAAATTGTTCACTTTCCGTTCTTTATCTTCATTTGTCGTCTCTTTTCATCTTCTCTTTTCCGTCACTTCCGTTTCGTCACTTTGTTAAAATCCTACATTTTCGTACCGTCACTTTTCATCACTTAAAAAATAACTATTATGGCAGAAAAAGTGTTAAAAATAGAGTGAGTGTCTCCTTTTTTAAATAAATAGAAAAAGAGAGAGTAAAATTATCCATTTGAAAAAATAGAAATAAATAATTATATATATATATATAAGACCCCATAACCCTACAGCACTGACATATATGAAACACAGGGATGGTTCCTACTTGGAATGGATAAATCAATGATGAAGCTCTTACGGTTATTTGCTATTTTACCATCATACGTAAAGACTTAAGGGAGGGGAAGAGGGGCTATCAGCTAGGTACTAGAGCTATATTTACGGGAAGGGGCTGATAGAGCCATTCAGGGAAGGGAGGTAGTACCGGTGCTTATCCAAGTGATTGAGATATTGATGGTCTACCAAGTGCAAGCACAAAGGTTTATTGGAGAATAATTTATAAAAACCTAAGTTACTTATGAGTACCCAAGCCCCTTTCCCCACTCAATCTGCATTAACGTATACCCCGCATACCTCATTACGCTCTCAGGACCTCTTCATAAAGCCCCCTGCTTTCATATTACGTTATGTATGCTTGCTGGAACCACCCCATCTTTCTGCTGGAACCAATACTCATTCCCCTTTTAGTACCCGCCCTATTACGCTTTAAGTTATTCCACACATTACGCTTTCAGGAACCAATAGAGGCCTTGACACTAGAGAGAGGAGGCCTGGACACGATAGGAGGTCTTGACACTTGAAAAGAGGCCTTAAAACACGATCCCTACCCCTTCCATTACCGCCTAATATTAGAAACATTACCCTTCAATACATAAGCTTTTCCCAGCACGCTCCCGATGCATTCTCACATTACGTTCAATCCGCATTACCCATTACCCTTTCAATAAGCCTCCCTTTCACTAAACAATACGCTACACAGGTTCCTATACCAATCCCCTTGTAATTAACTGGGAAGGGAAGGAAGGAATCAGCCGGAAGCCTATCAACAAATGGAAGGAAGCCAAGTCCAGCTAGTCCAACAGAAAGAAGCAGCAGCCTTTACCCAGGAGCCTTTTGCCTGAAGCCTTTACCCAGGGAGGGACCAGAAGCCAGGTCCAACAAGAAGTCCAACAAAAAAAGCAAGTACCATATAAGCCTTTCACCTTGAAAAACCTATAGCCAGTAGTATCACCTTTAGCCTTGAAACTATAGCCTCACCTCACACCCAACCCACCTCACCAAGTCCAACAGAGAGATCTTTGAACCTTTTGCCGAGAGCCTCTCACAGCCCACCAAGTTAGTCCCACAGATGCCATTAGACGTCAAACAGTATATATAAATCCATAGACGTAAACCAGTCATATAAATATAGGCTAATTTAGTTAAGGCTGCATGGAACTTACTCTAAGGCTAGTATAAGACTAAAGGAAGTAGTAGAGCGGAAACAACTATAGTAGTTCTTACACTACCAGCAGGGGGTGGGATCAATATATATATATTCTACCTCTATTGTGGAGATATATATAATAATGAAAATATAATGTATATAACTTACCCTATTTATATTTTTTCCATTGTATTAGCGGAATAGCCTAGCGGATTATCGTAGGTTAAACCCTCCCCTTTGTACCTCAGGCGAGTCCCTCCGGGTCGTATATATGCAATATAATAATTATTATTTATACTATGTACCAGTAGAATCCTACACAATAACGAAGCGCCGCCTGCCTCCTACAACCCCAAATAAACATTGAAAGTTATGTTGAACTTTAAGAAATGCCATTTGAACACGTTTCATACTGATAGATAGGGGAGAGCAAAGCTAGGAGAATTTGATTGCTGCTAGCTGGCTTATCTTTACTGGCTGAAAGGGTACCAACCGGGACGGCTATCAATGGCAGGCAGGTCAAGTTCCGACGGACGCTATCGCTATAATGAATGGGAGCTAAAGCAATAATCTCGCAATGCTGTCTGTGTTCATTAATAAAGGCGTACCCAGATTTTAAGCCCGTCCTGCCTGCTGATAAGATAAGGTTTGTCCACTGGATTTTGTGAGTTTACTAAGTATTTACTCTTTATTTATCTATTCCCACCCAACCGGGGGGGTTGGAAACCTCAGAATCAGACCTACGCCTTGGGACTAGCCTTTGATTAAAACTATGCCTTATCAACCTCCTTCTTGGGAACTTTAACTCCATGCAGCCAGCCTACGACCGAACCTTGCCAGCTTACACTTTACCTACCCTTGCCTTATGTGCACTTTGCATGAAAAAACTTACCAGGGCATATAATTACTCTCCTTATAGGCGCTACCTTTCAGTCTTGCCTTTTCCACTTTAAATGGATAGAGTACTGGTTATTTAAATAATGAAAGGTGAATAAAGGTTACTGAACTGAGCAACAAACGAGTGGTAAATTCGCGAGATAAAGGGTGGCATTGCGTTTTATTTATTAAAAGGCGTTTTAAGACGTTGAAAACTATTGGATAGGGCAGGGGAATGGATGGGATAGGTCACCTTTCAGCGTCGAAATTACCACTTATAGGGGTGATCCACTGAGGAATGGGCGGGAGAAGCCACTCACTAGAGGCTACCTTTCCTTACTAAATTTACCATCTTGATAGGTCCAATAGGTCAGGCCACGTTTCACTAGCAAATTTACCATCCAGCCCAGCCGTGTCTCTTCTCTGAAGTTCTGGCTTTATTGAGTAAATCCGGCAGTTCCTAAGATCCCACAACTAAGCAGTGAAACTTAAAGTCTTCCTTACAGTAGGCATCTAAAGTTAATAGGCAATTTATTTTGTGTCTACCTACCTACTATATTATATAATTTTATTTAGTTTGGCATTTAGTTACTGAGAGCGGAGATCCCACAACTTAGTTGTCAAACTTACATTAATGCAGTAGGTCCAGGGGTCTTCCCTAAAATAAAGAGGGGAATTGGTGTGAATGATTAAATTCTGTAAGCACTGTAGCTCTGGGGTTGCGCGAATACGCAGTAAGGAGTGCAGGTTCGGTTCTAAAGACTACAAATACGGCATAATCAAAAGGATGATCCTATAAAGGTTTATCGAGCAAATAGAAAAGGGTGGTATGGAAAGCAGATATAGCCCGATCCGATCTAAACCGGTTCGGCTTTGCGAGAAGAGAAAAAAGAAGTATATTCTCCCCCGCTTTCGCGCCTATTCACTCATTTATTATTCCGGTCCGTATAAATAAAGGCACTAGGTTTGGATGGTTCCGGTCAATTAAAAAAAACCTTCTCATTCAATCAATGCGTGTTTTGATAAAGCGAACCTTTGTTGTGTTGAGGGATTCGTAGACATATGCAGATGGAGTCTTGAAGTCTCCATTGTCTATAGGTAAATTTTCAAATTTAGAATTTTCCCTATACCTTGGGCCTGATCGCCTGAATCGGGGGAAGCTCTTGAACGAGCTGTTCCCCGGCAAAACGTAATAAAGGGCAAATAAAAGCTTATAATATAATTTAGGGAAATATGAGGTTTAAAAAGAGCCTAGATATGGTTATTCATGGTTAATAATAGAGAACGCTTATCTGGGTTATATTGAAGGAAGGCTCAAATAAGGACATGATTAGTTTAAGCTTCATGAATCTTGCACCGAGTAAAGATCAAACTCAAATATAGTAATTTACTATCGTGATGGAAGCAATTAACTGCGGGCTATATGTATCCCCCGAAAGGCAAGGGCTCAATCTGACCCCTATCTATCTCCCTGCTCCTAGCGAAATATTGGCAACCAGGTGCTGTGTCTATTCTATTCTCTTCAGTGTCTTCTGTGGGCACGGGCTCCTGGCTGTCCTGGCGTTCTATGGCTTTAGCGCATTTAACTGTCCTGCGGTATAGCTTAATGTCTGGCCCTGCCGTTCGTTTCATTATTTTCACGGATTGGATGGGATTTCCAAATGGGGCTGTCGAATGAAGTAAGCATACAGAATACCCAAGGCATATAAAGATGTGTGGTTGAAAGGTAACTGCTGAATAGGAATTGGGGTATGTCAAGTGATATAAAGGTGTGAAGCAAATGGTAAAGAAAGCGCAAATGTTGGTCTAATTTATATGGTAATGCGGTTCGTACGGAGATCTAACCGGAGCGTAGCGATCCCCTACCTCTGTGGAAGTAGACGAAAGGAGTAGAAAGAGGGTAAGGGAGAGGGAGGAAAGAAGGAGTCGAAAGGAGTATAAGTGCGAGGGAGAAGGCATATGATTGACTAAACGAAAGCGGTACTTATCAATCTGGGCGGGAATTTGGGTCCTATTTGGTTCGGTGTTTGGTCGTTCAGTCGTCTATAGAAAGATGTTCTCTCTGAATTGAATCACTCCAAATGCTCAAAACTGAGACACCATAATGGTTCTCTGTGTGTTCAATTCTTATTGTTGTATAGTGCTCGGTTTCGAACCCAATGCAAATACAAGACATAGCTACCATCATTGGTGTTTCAACCCAATACTTTATTTTTATACAAGCAATCTCATATAATGTATTCTGCTCACTCTACGCGGCACTCCAGATTCCATTATTTAGCTGTTATATAAAAGTTCCTCACCACATCATTCCACCAACAAAGCTCTGAATCAGTATGGCTGTAGATTAAACTAGTGCATTGGATTGTGGGTTGTAAGGTCTCCTGGACACCCAACATCGGGATTGGAGAAGTTGGTTCATATAAAACCACCTTATAACTGCCTGCCTTAACTCTCTATCCTTCCGGCCTGACCCATAGCCTAGATATCAGCAATCTATGATCATCTCCGGGCGATAATCAGTATTTCCTGGGATTAACAAATTGAACAGTCAGTCCTATCAAACCTATTCAATCAATTACTAAGGAAAGGCTAGAGATTCTCCTTTCTTTCTTTTTTTCCAGTAAAAGAGCTAGAAAGTAAGGTCCTGAAATAAAGGTATTACCTTATAGATAGTAGTATACTTTATCGGTAAGGGGTTATCGCCTACCTACCTTCTTGGTAAGATTACCCTTTCTCTAACTTAGGTTACCAGGAGACTGCTTGTTGTAACAAATCCAATAAAAAGTGTTACTCGACTTTTACGCCAAGGCTTTTTGTTAGTGGCTACCCTGGTTGGGTGGGAATAGATAATAAGGACTCGATTGACCACCCTTATAAATGGCAAATTTGCAAGTGAAAAGATGGCCTGTCTCTTTAGCCCTGCAGGCTCCTAATCTTAAGCTATTAAGCAATGCTTGTTTATTTCTGTGAGTCCTTCCTTCTGTTCCCGACTAGAGGGCTTAAGGGAGTACCTGATATCAAATTAAGCAAGCTTATAAGGTTAGCTTATAGTAAATGGGGGAAAAAGGTGATCTTCATTTGCCAGCCAGCAAGCAAGCCCTCAAGTTGATAATCTCCAGGTCGCAAGGTCAAAGCAAGCAAGAGAAAGCTGAAGAGCATATTATCGCAGATAGATTCGCTCTTTTAGGCTCTTGATATCTTATTATAGCGTATCGTAATCCACTTAAGTAATCTCTTCTCTCCTCGGGAAAATGGCATAACCAGATGGATAATATTAATTGGACCCCGTCCAACCTTTTCATCCAATTACATGTTAGAATATCCCCCCTTTCTCCCTGTTTTTGTTCTCATTAAGCAAGCTGCTTTAGGGTAAGCTGATGCTGCTTCATAGATGGTAAACTAGTTCAGATGCACGCTTCGTTGTTGCTGTTTTGGGTGCTGCTTATGCTAGGTCAAGCGCCTCTTGAATGGGCTCTGCAATATATGGGTAAACAAATTAAGCTGCGGATTAAACCTTATAAATGTGTAAGCAACTAATTACAATTACCTTGGAATTGAAACTTATAGCTATTAATGGGTGGAAAAAGCCTCTGCTGCTCTATCTCTTTATTTTATTATTTGGAAAATAAAATTGGCATAATCAATGTAAATGGATATGCACTTTTGTGAGTGAGGGATATTGGAAAGGGTAGACAGGGCCCAATCCATTAATCCGGATTTACAAAATGACCACCGTGTCTGGAGGGGAAGCACCTTAACTCATTACCATACCATACGCCCCGCTCCATGCGCCCATGAGGATACTACGCTCGATTATACGACGCTCCATATGCCCCGCATTAGGAACGATACCGATCGTGATCACACAATTAGCTCCCGATTGCTTCGATCTACACCCAATTGATTCTCCCTACTCGACCCACCTCACGAACCAACACAGCTAACACCTGCCTTCCCATCGAACTTGCCCGACCTAAAAAATACGAGTTACTAAAAAGAGTATGCAAGCCTGAGGTACGAGGACGACAAGGTGCGGAGCCGCTATCCTGAGTAAAATGATCGTGGGGTTGGTACGAAGGGGGAGGGGCCCTAAAAAAAAGTGAGGGGTAAACAGATGGTCAATTTGCTAATGAAAGGATGGCCTATCAGAAGGCAAGTCGTCATATGTGGTGATAGAAAGATCTAAACACGGGAAAGATATCGTCGCTAAGCCATTGAACAAGCCCAGCAATCCCAGAGATAAGATAGGAAAGCAGCCCTCTTGCAAGCACCTGTCTTTACTCCACGGTACGGCCAATAGATAATATCCTACTGAGCTCAAATGGACTCCCGATCCGGGTAAGCAGCTTTACCTGGCCTACCCCACCACCCCCATAAATAGGGGAAGCTTTCTGAAGGCCTAACTTGGAGTAGCAGAATGTGTGGCACTCGCTAAGAGTAGCAGCTTATTTCAATTCCGCTTTTTTCTGGGCCCCATGGAGACATGGTGATTCTCTAGGTAAAACCAACTTTACACACCCATATCGCATTATCGATCGGCTGCTAAACAAACGAACAATAGAGGAATGGATGTTAGTTCGCTGTTGTGATCATATAATATTGGAAAGGTTATAAAGTCTCAAGGTTATAAGGCCCATGAAATAAAAATAGATATATCCCGTCTGCTATCGCTACAACTGCACTAATAGGCCTATTTATCTTTGATCGGGAATAAGCCAATTCAAAATAAGCAGCACTGGGTGGGCGCTCGTTGTTTATAAATGAATAATCCTATAACACCATTATTTTATTTGCCAGCCAAGTATAATAAATCCCAGCGCATAATCTAATTTGCCTGTGCCTGTTATTCCAACTAACATTCTCAAAATTTCCCTCAATCACTAGATATAGAAGCGGAATAAACATCTATATTGGTTTGGTTCATCGGGCCATTTATTTCTAGCAAAGGCAGATCGGAATGGCGATAGAATGTTAGCTACTTTATTCTGTAAAAAATACTCAGCTTACTCATAGGAATAGCCTATTCTGGGAGCGGATGATAATAAAACAAATTCTTATCGAGTCAATTAAATCTCTTTCCAATACTCAACCAATCGATGATATAGAAACAGAATACAAAAATAGATCACCAATATGTACCCTTTGAAATCAATTGTTATGTCCCCGGCATACATTATTAGACCTAAAATGAAAGTCTAAAACTTACTGGTTTAGCGGGGGGAGCTTGCCTGGACGGGAATATAGGAATAATAAAGTCAAGCCATTTGTTAGGAGAGCGCAATATAATACTCTGTCGACTTACGCTTGCGGTCAATTACACTATCTGCTTGTTTTACTAAACTAACCTAATCTATATTTTGGGGAGCCTTGATTCGAGGTCAACTTAAAAAAAATGGGTGTCTAAAACATTTATGCAATCACTATAAGCGCACTACTCTTTTGCGCAGCCCCCCTCCTTACCCCAAAAGACTTTATAGATCTATCTCTGTCTTGTGCTTTTACTTGCTAACTCAGCTTTCAAGTCCAGTATTTACTATGGTTGGCAGCTCTGATTGGCTATGACTTTATGACTACAACTGGCTGCTATGACTGTTGGTTATAAGCTAAGAATGGCGTATGATCCTCAACGGGTTAATCGTATATAAAGCGCAGTAGTAACTCGTTCTTGGTATGAGGGTATTGCCAACATAGCTGTCATCCGCAGTATGCACATATCCGTTGCTCACAGCACATAGTCCCTCTTCCCGGGGTATGGGAATATATCTTTTACCCTCCTCTACTTCTTTACACTACCAAGCACGGAGCGAAGGAATGCTTAGTGGTTTACCATAGGATTAAAGTAAAGCTCAGGACCGCCAAGCTCGGGCTCGGAACCATGCCTACCTCGCTTTTAGGGAATACCCAGCTGGGAAAGCCTACAGAATTAATGATGGAAATTGGAAAGCTAAGTAGTTGTGGGATTGTTCCGGTGGATGATCCAAAGAACCTCCTAAAACACGCGCGCATTTAAGCCCCTACCCCTTGTACCTCAGGCGAGTGGCTTAACGCTCCTTGAATTCCTTCAAAATGGTTATATGCTATTCGGGACCTTAAGGAACAAGCAATCAAATGGTAAGGCCTTACTCCTACCCCGTCCACAAATAGATTAACTAAATGGGAAATATATAAAAAAAGGTAGGTATTAAGAATCAAAGGAATCAATAAAGGCTTTCCTATTGGCGAGTCATAAATGGAAATAATAAATTGCTTAAAAATGAAAAGCAATAATATAATTAATAAGTGCATTCCCCTCATACCGTAAGAAATTACCCTCCCTAACCCGGCGAATCCGGGGATGCTTTCCTGCCTGATATCTTGGTTAACAAAGATGAAGTAATAGTCATAATTATGTCCCCATTCCCATATTATCAATATTTAGATTGAAAAGGAAATACACGAGTTATAACGTAAATTAAGCAATTCCCTTCTTACCCATTCATTATTGGTTGGACGGGCGGCTTGTCTTATAAACTTTAAACTCTATATACCACCCTATGCCCACTGATGCACCTAGCCTTGTGTAATTCACTGCACGAAGCCATTCACCCGCTGCACATAGAAAAGCCACTCACTGCAGGCCCCTAGCCCCACCACGAGCTAGTTGACTTACTCTAGCAACACGTCTAGCCGGGCGCACGGGGTAAATCTGATATCTTGGGTATGTAGGAACGATGACCCGGAGGTCCGAATACTCGTTCCTCATATTCGGGGAAACATAATCAATATAATTTAGTGGATCGACGGGGGCCTTCTCTCTCGGTTCTCGGTTATGTTGGAAACTAGGGATAAATAAAATAACTATCTTTTCTGGTGGGACATGGGGAACGCACTCTTTAAGGTATGTTTTGATGGGGTACTCTCTCGGTTATCATTTTATGTTTAACTCTATCATCTGGTGCTACCCCGGCTAAACCTATATTTCATTTGGTGGAAACATGGCTAAATCCGCTCATATGATAAAAACTTGGCTAAATCTCTTTTCTTAAGGTGGTATGGGGACATCAAAAGTAAACGGTGAAAAGTTGTTGGATAGCAAGATCGATAAAGCAAGAAAAATACCTACCTTCGGCAAGCAGCATCAGCAGAAGTATTCAGTTATCAATCCGTGGAACTAAATAAATATCGTCTGTTGGCTCGAGGGGTGAACTCCTTCTCTTGGGTATTTCCTGTGGATGGTTTACTTATCCTTTCTAGGGTATGTATGTTGTTATGTTGAACGGGGTATGGTTGTTTAACGGCAGGTATCCTGTGACGACGGGGGTATTTATATCTTGTCTGCATCCCACCCAATAAATATTTAGGAGGTTAGGTACGAACCAACTCCCCCGACCAACAGGAGGGGCAGGGGACTTATCTGCGGTAAGGGGAACTTCTCTGCAAGGGTAACTTCTGTAGGAAAAAAGTTCCATACCAAGTAAGATTATTAGTTAATCAAGTGTTTTTAAACATTGGTACAATGCTTGCTGTTTCAAATGTCCGTCCAGCTCGCTAATTGACCATCATACGGCAGCTTAGTTTCTTCAGTTCTGGCTGTATAGAATGAATCAATGCAGTTCAGGTGATTCCATCCATCCACTAAGTAGGGTGAGGCAGGTAAGTAAGAGGAGAGCGGCTTAGGAAGCTCCCAGTATAAAGATAGGGGGAGTGCGGCAGGGAACTTATAGGTTTAGGCAGGTTAAATAAAAATATATTAAAAGGCCATTTAGCACTATGGAAACTATATTTATATATTTGAACCCACTGAAACGATAAATTTACTTTTCCCTTTTTGAAGAATTGCATTTGGCAACGTTTACTACATATGGGTATCGAACTCGAATTTGGCTCTATTAAAATATATGATTTAATGCATGTAAGGTTGCGCCTTCCTCTAAGAAAGGAGGCAACAGAACGAGGGCTTAGGTGGCGGGCGGGTAAATAGTCAAGTTAAAAGTGCTCAAGCAAGCCCGTACAATACAATGCTCTATTTGAACGCCCGATGCTCTTTTGGGATTCCTAAGTTGGAAAAGTTTCGGAAGGACGGTGAAAAGAACAGGTGTATAGCATGCACGTAAGTAGTAAAGGTAAGTAGGGCATATAAAGATGAAATACGAATGGTCCTAAGTGCCAGCCAGCCCAAGCCAACCCATCCAAAGCTCTAAAAGTGAAGGTAAGTGAGCCGAGTATGCAAAGTAAGGTACTACGGGTTGTGGTTATAGGTGAACTACGAATAATTCATAGAGTAGGCAGTAATAGCAATGTTCTAAGTGCTGACCCCGCCCCTATCTCTCTCGTTTTACCCCGGCTTCACTAGTACGCCGGGGTGCAAGGTATAATCAAGCAAGAATCGCCAACGCAAATCAACATCGACTATCGGATCGCCTCTTTGGGAATCTGGCTGTTGCCCGCGGGAGCACCTATCCTAGAAGATGTTGGGCTATGTAAGTAGCCTTAGTACTAGGCCTTATAAGACTGCGCCTAAAGCTCTCTATTATTTTAAAAAGTAAAAGGAGATAGTTCAAGCTGAGTGAAAGCCCTAAGTATAGTATAAAAATTAGCTTTATTTAAACTTGCCTTTAGCCGAGCGTCAGCGAATAAGCCACAAGGGTACTACTTGCCCTAAGGTAACTAGCCCTAGTCCTAAGCTTCCGAGAGTAAGGCCTCTTTAGCCTTTTGTCCATGTAAAGAAGCTTTAAATAGCCTTAGTCTTGGCATTAGCTGCATGGATACTGCCCTAGATAGCCCGCTGTTTAACAACTTTGCTTCAAATAATATATATTAACTTGAGAGATTTCATTAAAATAATATATTTTATAATATTTGGTTTTTAGCTCAGCTTAAATCTGTAAATTTCATTATTATCCCGATATTTTCATCTTTCATTCGAGAGGATAGATAGGTTAAGCCATTCATGCTTGTCAGGGAAGGGCAGTCAGCCTTATAAGGGAGGGCCCCTTTTAGTTGGTTGGTTCTTTCACGCTGGTCGGGTCAGGTAGGGTAATGGCAGTCAGCGAAAGGGGGATGCTTATTACACGGAGCTGCTTATACACATTCTTATAACGTCTTACCTATTAATTTGGAGGGATTTATTAACTTATTTGATATACTTTATCGATCGAGGGACAGTCTTCTGAGAGAGAGAGGCGAGTTTATTCAATTTGATTCTTTAAAATGATTAGTATATTTCTGGGAAGGCGAGTTACTACTGATTATTAGTACTCTGAGTTGGCTGGCTGGCTGGGAAGGAGCGGCCAAAGGCAACTGGTGAGTCTTATGCAGAGGGGCTTATTTAGTCTCCCGGGAGGTCAGGTAGTGCCAGTCAGTAAAGGTAGGTGGCATGCAGCACTTCAGTAAAGGGTTAATAGGCAGAGTAAGGGATTTATTGTCAAGGTGATAATAAGTGATACTAAAATAATAGAGTAGGCATCAACTGGCGTTCCTATGGAGTTTTAATTCATCAAGGCTGGGGTTTCAGCCCATCCCGAAAGCCGTGCTACCCACAAAGCATTCCTTGGCTGAAGGCAATAGGTTGGTAAAGGGAAGGTTTCTTTTTTCCACCACGTCCCCGTTAGGGCATTCAATCAGTTGGCAGTAAATCAATTGGCAAAGGCATATCTGGCCCTGCCTGTTTTGTGTGTCGCCTGCTGCACGTCTTATCACAAGGTGGGCTTCTGGTCTGATCTTTCTTTCCGCTGCGAGTTCCTCATATCACAATGGGTAGCGGGGCCGCAGTAGGGAGGTTCAAATGGGTGGTACGAAAGAACCCTACCTTTACTGAAGTGTTTCCAGACTGGGCACCCAATACATACGACCTAGACCTGCCCTATACCACTTTATTAATTAATCTTAGGAGGTAGTACAACTATTAACTTCTCCCGGACGGGACCGGATCAACCAACCTCACCTACCCTAAGTCAAGGTCTGGTAAACGTAACAAGTGGATGCTCGCCCCTCCCACCCAATAAAATCTTAAGGGTAAATAGATGCTTTACCCTACTTCTCTTCCTGGCAGAATGAATTGGTTTCCCTCCACCCCTTTCAGTTATAACCCCTATCATACCTACCTTTCTTCTTACCCAGCCAGACCTGACGTTTTGCGAATTACTCCTTGCTTTAGCTTGGTGGGTGGATGGAAAAGTTTATACAGACTTACTTTTTTTAGGGTCAGGCCTAGACAGATACTTACTTAAAAAGGTCTTACCGCGATACAGCCCCTGATTAGAGAGAGAACCGGGTGAAGCCCACAGTATTACTTTCATCAGTTGGATCTAAAGCAACTGTTGTGGTGGTATCATTGGAATTGCCTTACTTACGAGCTACTGCTTTAACTTCGGAGATTGGAAGGGTTTGGGCATAGCTTTGGGATTACTTTGGTTAGCCTACGGGAAGACCGTTTTACGGCTACCACTTGTGCGTTTAGGCTTCTTCTTTACTAATCTTATTAAGCATAGTCTTTCTTTTAGGAACTCATACTTAGAAGGTCGGGCGAGTTATGGAATTAATTACTTCCTGAACTGCTTTAATGGCATCAATTTACCTAAATAAAAATGCGAGTTCGATACCCCAGTGGCAATCATGCCTACGAATCCGTCCACACATATATTTTATTTATAAAATGCGGGTGAGGTAAAAACCTATTCTAGATAAATTCCCCGATCTGCTAGTTTCGTATTTTGGTAGGATTATATACGTTATATACACAACACAGATTAATTTATTCGGTTCCCATACCACGAGGCCCGGAGGACACACCATAGAGGCCTTAACGATAGAGGGAGACCTTGACACTTGCAAGATGGAGGCCTGGACACAATGCCTTTTTTGCGGCCAGAGGGGGACGGAAGTGAAGTCCCAGTGTGGAGGTGCACCAATTACCCTTACAACTTATATACCCATGACATCTTCCCACCGGACCAGAGTGAAGCACTCCACACAAGAGAGAGGTTCACCAATGGATAGGAGTGAAAGCCCGTTCTGTTCAATACATTCACAATACAGCAGACGTTCAGTGAAGGAAGTCCAGATACGTTAAGTTCATATACGTTCAATCATTAGCTCCCCTCTCATCATAAGACTAATTATTTTACTCTGGCCGCACCTTCTGGCCAGCCTAATCATAAGACCAATCAGTTTCAAATCCAGTCCAATCAGTCTCAATCTAAATGCTCGTAAGTAATAAACATGGCTCCTCTGTCTTCAAGTTTAAACAATGACCCGGAGGTCCGAATACTCGTTCCTCATATTCGTGGTACCTTTTCTTTTCCTTCGAGAAGTGGGCCTTTTAAGGGTGCAAGCCCCACCAATCATAGTAAAATTATAATAAATGGCCTATTTAAGTAAATGGAAAATCCAGTTTATTGGTCCCTGGGGAGCATGCTCGGACCCGCTCAAAATGAATCTTATAAATGAAAAAACAGCGAATGAGGAGGTTTTCTAGGACCTGTATCCAAGCCAAGTAACTGAGCCAAGTAACCAAGCATCCCAGCCCTGCTATGACAGCTGAATGGGACCCTCTGACAAACAATGTGACTGGTTACCGGCTAGCCCTCTTTGTGTAATAATCCAATAAGTATCGGCGGTGCCCTCACTCACACGACTTGACTTCTGCGCCCTCTGGCCGAGCAGCAGGCCCAGGATCTGTGTAAAGAATCCAATCAGTTTTAAGCCAATCACTGCATGAAGAAGCAAGCCTCAGTTGGCACTTTGTCATGCATGGATAAATAAGTTGTTAGGGGGAATCAGTGCACCCCACACTGGGGACTACATCCGCGTGCCCTCCGCTCATACCGGCTAGCAGCATAATAAACTGGCAAGCAGATAATATATCTCTTGCTATCGTTAAACCTTGCAGAGAACATATCATCTGTACCCTATGGAACATATACTAGCAGCATCATATTTATATCTCTAGAAGTCCACCTCACATGGCTCATCCGTCCGTTGGATCGCCCCTATCTCCTATCGTCCTATCACCCTGGCATGCCTAAGTCTCCCGCCGGGGTTAAAGTATCTAAAGCAAGCAATCGCCAACGCAAATAAAAATCGTTCATCGCCATCGCTATTGACTCGCTATGGCCAACCAACATGAGCATTAACATAAACATCGAACCCATATCCGCCTTGGTTGTGTGTGGTGCTCTGTCTGTATTTCAGGGGGACTCTGTGTGCTGAAACGTCTGTTGCTTATAGTGAATGGTGGGTATTGTCTCTGTCGGGGTGCACCAATTTTTGTGCTCTATGCGCAGGTGATGAAGGGCTAAAGGCAGGCTGCTAAGGCTTGAACCCACTGATTAGGACCGCTGTTGATGCACTCTCTCAATTGAAGATGTAAAGTTTAGTTCTTAGCGTCCCATGCCCTAAGGCCATGTCCATTGTAACAATAAATGAAGGAGTGGACAGAGGCAACTGCTTAGGCTTCTGGGGGAGGACCAAGCAAGCAACTTCTTAGAGATATTCGCCTTCATAAAACAAATAGGTCGAGGTTTGGTGGTACAACGAACAGACGGGCAACGAGGATCCTGGGGAGGAAATAAAGGTGATTTATGAATGGATTCTATATACTTATTTGTTTTCTGAGTTGGCTGGACGGTATGGAGCAATGGTGACTGAGTAGTATTCTGGGGAAGGCAAGTTCCAACTGACCCATCTAACAATAAGAAATAGCTCGTTATCATCATTCACAGCTAATGTACCAATACGATACAATCTCACGTCCCGATCAAGGTCTATTCTAAGGCTCCATCTTCTATACCCTCGACCCTACTCCTACTCGATCCTACAACCTTGGCCTCTACCCTCGAATAGACTACAGGACATCTTTGAACCCTCCCCCTTGATGTTTTCCGCTAAAGAATAGTTCCCTGGTGGTTAACCTCCTTTAACTGGATTTAAGCTTCTACCCTTGAGCTTTAGGACTGAATAGTTCCCCTTGGATGACCCCACTTAAATAAACTTGACAGATGCTTTGAACCTTGAGGTTGGATGGTTAGATTGACACTTCCCCTTATCGCTAACGCTTGCCTCATGAGGGTGGTAGCGCTATCACTTCATCCGAGCCACACCCACCACCCCCTATTGCTTAGCTTCTTATGATGACCAAGGTGACACGAGTGCTATAACGATAGCCGAGTTGAGGAGACACCTTCTTGTATGGTCTTTCTAGTACGCGCTATCTTAGCAGGTACGGGCATCAGAGCAGGCGAGCAAGGCCAATAGTGAGCTAGTCAGGACACGATCTGGGCACATTTTATACAGGCAGCACACGGTCAACAATGAATGTCTTATCTTGACGGTCTTTTCCACTACGGTCTTTTCCACTACGGTCTTTTCCACTACGGTCTTTTCCGGTGAGGTCTTATGAGCAGGTACGGTCTCAATGAGAGATGAGTCAGGCCGATAGTGAAGTCAGGCATTACGGGAGTCAAACTTCAGGGCGATGGCTTACTATATGGTAAATGAAAAAGAGATATATACCAAAGGCCGCCCTACCTAAACAAATAATCCTTATTCGCCCTATTGCTGGCTGGAAAGGCTTGGCTTCTAGCCTTATAACTAAAAATTGAGTGTAATAACATCCGTATGAAATATTAACTGCTCCCGATCCTGTGTTAGGGCCAACTTATACTTATGCTTTGCTAAACTAATCCCATGCATGGCTCCCCGTTTTTAACAATGCTCCTCAGAATCTTATTATCTTATAAGATCTTATCCCAGGAGGAAGTGGATTCCCAGTCATCAGTCAGTGTGAGGTTAGTCTGTTAGGGTAGTCAGTTAGTAACGGTCATTACCAATAGATAGAGCAGCACCAAGCCCAGTTGTTCAACGTTACCTTCGCCCCCATTTTGAATGATTGCTACACCTTGCCCCAAGATGATTGGTCGGAGGATCGCCATAGCTCGATTATACGCCCCACATTACGCCTGCAGTCTCGCATTCAGTCAGGCCGCTACAGACAACACGGCGGGGGTCCCTGTTAAACCCCTATCCTGGACAAGTACCAGGATGACAAACTTGATAATGCCATACCGAAACTTATAATAGCTCCTGGCTGGAGAAGAGCTTGGTTACACAATGAGGGCCAATGAGGTTTGCTTACCAAGAAGCGAGGTTGTTACCGATGAGGTCAATTCAGGTCGAGTTCGATTTGATGCCAATTGGCGTTGGCAATAGCGAGTAAATAGCTATGGCAATAGCAATAGCAATTAAAAATGTTTATTGGCGTTGGCAAAAGCAGAGAAGGAAACAGCGATGGCACTTGAGCTTAACCTGACGGAAACACAGTTTCTACAGAGGCTTCCCCATAAGCAACTGGCAGAGACAGCACAGCTGGCCTTCTCAACTTACCTCCCCAACAGCAATACCCATGAACCATTGAAAGAAGGTGGTTGTTAGTGCAGGTTCATTCCACCTCATCCCAGGAGGTCGTTGCCACAACAACAAGGAGGGGCCCCACTTGTAGAGGTCACAGGGGCTAATCCAATGGAAATAATCAGGTGATCCAAAAGGAAGTGGAAATTGATGACTCACTTTTTAATATATGCACCCCGGCCGGGAGTAAGGGGCAGCCGGTCCATTCTATAGGGTCTTTGCTAGCAGTCGGTGGTAAATAAAAATAGCCATCAGTATCATAGCAAGTGTCACATTATAAGAGTAAGAATTGCATCTCTACGTTCTTGCTTGCCATTGTTGTAAGAATTGAAAATTTATGCTGCTTGAGTCCTTGCCTTTCACTGCCTTTCTGAATAAGCCAGTACCACAGTAATAGGAAGGAAGGAGAATGTGCCCCTCAGAAGCTAGCTCTCCATGGGTTTGAATAATGTCCATTGAAAATAAAGAAATAAGAACTAATTATCATAGAGTTGGAGAAGATGCATGCACTTCATCTGATAGCTACTTAAGATAGTTTCCATTCCTTTGTAAAATTACTGCGGCTATAACAACCCACTTTCGACCAACTTTCGGGTGCTGTCGCCTTTACTACCTGGGACTCTGCTCCTATACAGAAACTATCTCTCTATGAATAAGGCCTCTTTAAACTATGCTGCTATAGGGGGGGGTTTAGGTTAAGTACACGGTGTAAGGGGACTGCTGCTATAGAGGGTGGTTAGGTTAGGTACATGGTAAAGGAGCTATACGAAGGAAAGGGTTCAATGGTCGCTTGATATGATGGGTGAACTGCGGCTTTCAAACGAACTTTTG
>Ga0233342_1000059_pt1 | contig 32770 bp, 14 predicted proteins | sample GEONDECOMP273_FD_180706 | JGI IMG/M metagenome (GOLD analysis project Ga0233342, IMG submission 180706) | Leaf litter microbial communities from Shasta-Trinity National Forest, California, United States - GEON-DECOMP-273 | ecosystem: Environmental > Terrestrial > Plant litter > Unclassified...
GGGGGGGGGGACGTTTCTCTTTGTGGGATGTGGGTGATAAGTGGATATGCTACGCTGAATTAATAACCCTACCAATAATGTTTCCAATGTTGGGGCCTTTGCCTCTTGGTGAAACATAAGCTTATTGACTTTGTTTGGTACTCGCCCAAAGGATTATTAATGTTGGTGTCCTTGAGTTGTTCGCCCTAATTCTGTACCACATGATGTTGCTTTATCTAATGATCTATAGGGGGTAAGATCTCTCAAATAAGTAGAATAGAAGTTTGAATGGAGCAATTAAATTGCTTCTCTGTTCCCAGTAAAGAAGGATGTGCCCACGCCACGGATATAAATACTCGTGTTTGAAGCTCCTACTTTTCATTCTTCAATTTCCATCTCTTTTATTGTGGAAAAGTGTAGAATGAATGGGAGTAATGAATGAAGCAACCACCAACATAACAGGACCTGGACCCGGCACAACTATACGATCCAAATGTGGAAAAACAAGGTTGGTTTCTAGGGGCGGATGTTTGAACCATTGCTATTCCTTTGCGGGTGAGCCAGGGTTAGAGATAGTCGTTTAGTAAGTGCACCCCACATTGGTACTTTCCCAATTCTCGTTCTATTTTCCTTTGCATTGCTTGGTACAGTTCCCAATGTTAAGCATGGGTCCAACCTATCGCATCTCTATCACTTTAGGTAGGTGGTTTATATTAGTGTAAGTAATGGGTTCAGAAGGGAGAACTAAGCCTTATCAATGTTTATAAACCGCGGAATATTTCAATAATGGAATAATTGGATGCAGGTCCTAGCGGTATCTTGGTTTTGTTAGGAAGAGGTAAACACTCAAGAAGTGGATACCTTGGACAAGCAGCTACGACAAACACCCTCATTTAGCAGGTGCCACGGGATAATGGGGAGAGAACAATCCATAGTCATTTGTACACCTCCAATTCCTCTACAACCGGTAGAGATGGGGAAGAAAGTAACTCTATAATTCCATTGGCTATGCTCATTAATAGCTAAAGGGTTGCTCATAGCTATGTGTAGTCTCCTCTAGGTAAAATAGATCTATTTTTGTGTTCCTTCTTTGCTCTCTCAGAGACCGAGCTTTAAACAATGACAACTGGCTTGCTTGTGAGTGGAGAACGAACCTTTTAATATGATTGGTGCCTCCCTATATCTGCCATACAACCTGCCTCAATACCAATTTTTTCATTCGATGCATGCGCCTTTCACTCTGCCTAGTTTATCCTTGAATCTAATTCATCTTCTTTATCGAGCATGGGAATCAAATAGAAAGTCGAGACCATTACTTAGAAGGGGGGGAATCAAATAGAAAGTCGAGACCCCGCTGCCACTGAATTACTTAGAAGGGGGGTCATATTATACACATTATTGGAAGGGGCTACTATCTGATCCTTCTTATACTCACAGAAGGAAAGGTATCGCTATTGCTATCGCTAGCTCACTTAGTGTATGCAAAAGTAACTTTGTCTATTTCAATTTGGAAGGGGCACACCAAATAAGTAACTTAGATTTAGATCATTATTTTCCTTTGGCTGGACAATGCCATATACGTCTTTGAACTTGTAGAGACCTACTTGAGTTGCTCGAATCGTTGGTCCATATATCCCCAAAATATTGTTGACATGCCTTCCCCACCTTGAGTTTGTTCAGTTGTAAATACACAGATAATAGAGTTTGTTCTTATGCTTCGATGCCGCATTAGAAGGAATAGGATAATGGTAAAACAAAAACCCTTCAAAATTAATAAAGAAAGGGACGGAGTTGCTCGACCAAAGGGAGAGGGAATCGACTCTCAATTTAGTGAGTGGGGCAGTTTATTTCTATCAACATAGTCAATTACTATATACGTTAAAACTACATTCCACAACAATGTTATTCGCAACCGTCAAACATTGAAGCGGTAGAGTTCATTTCCTATTGATTTCTTTTTCCTGGCATAAGCAAAGGTGGGAGCACAACCAAAACTCGCAACAAATAGGTACCCTCTTTCTAACCTCTTTCCCCTAAATAGCCGCTTTAGAGCTGCACCAACTAATAACATTTTCTAAAGGGACGGAGTTGCTCGACCAAAGGGAGAGGGATTGAAACATGAACGTTTTGTTATGACTTGCCCTTGTGGGAGCTTGATGAATCTTTTACGAATCTTGATTGGTCTCTTGCAGAGCTAGTGTCGGCATGATAAAGAAAAAAGAGCCTAGGAGGTCATGTCTTTCATGAAGTTGGCTGGGTATGAAATAGAATGCTTATAATTTGATATTGATATTCATATCTAGGTATGACGTCTCCCACAGAGTCTTTGATGAATCCCGATTAGTTGCGGGTGGACTTATTCACTTTCTAATGTGTGATTTTGTAATGCCCACTTGTGACTAGACTTATCACTATGATATTATTACTATTATTTGAGGGTGTTCCATATGTGTTGACGACTCAATTGGTTTGTGTGTGTATTTTGATGGATTTGGGCTTGGACCGCTTCTATGCTATTTTCTTTTGTTACGGCTTGTAGAATTACTATGTATGATTGGTGATTTCATTGAGATTTTAATGATGACATGTGATGCCATGATAGGTGTATGCGTGTAGACTTGTAACTGGTGAAATGTATAAGTGCATATTTAATAGATGATGGATGATCTTGTTGCATTATGCAGTGCTACTGATGAAATGATTGAGTGTGATATGAAAGATCGCGGGTCTATGTAAATGAACTGGGTAAAAGGTGGCCTCTCAGTTAGTTGTCTCAGCCATTCCACTACTCAAATTGAATTCCTCTCCTTTTAGTCGAGACCTCCTTCCTAAGGACCTCGGCGACCTCACTTTTAGGCACTAGGATTCAGAATATTATTCTTATTGCTATGATTCGGAACTGCTTTACTTGAGGAACTACAACCAGACCCTATTTATTGTACAGGCAGGCTTGCCAGCAATTTCTTGAATCCTTTCGAACCAAAAGAACTGTAAAAACCCTCTCCCTTTGGTCGAGCAACTCCGTCCCTTCCTACCCTCAGCTTTCTTTTTCATCTGGATATAAAAGTTTATCAAGGCCGCTAAAGCTGCTTCAAGGTGGAGATACTAACCTGCGTATTCCCATCCAGCCAGACCTAGTTTCAGAAATAGAGAATTCGACCCATACACCGTTCAATCTCGGACCCCTCTGAAGATCAGGTCTTCCCTGAAGCCAGTGAGTTACCGGGCGGGGATGCTTTTTGGATGATGAAAAGCCAACTGATAGATAGAGACTTGGCGGGAGTTGATGAGCCAATATGGAGGCAGAACCACGGGCAATGTCTTCACTCCAGAGTTCTTTGCAGATTGGGAGCAGCCCCGAGTACACATCAAGGAGTACCCCTAAGAGGGTATGGAATTGAAAGGTGACCTAGAGCTCCCGAGGCCAGCTGGACAAGGGTGGGGTCCTTAGGGTAAATAATGCTTTCTTTCTTTTTTTTTCTGTCATTGTCTTTGTGTTTTTTTCTGTTTACATTAAAGCATAGATGGAGAGCTAGATATACTTGCTTTCTAATGAGATATATGGAAACTACACTTTAGTGTACATTGATGCAGATGTTGTCCCTGTACGACCAACAGGAGCACGGAGGTGCCAAGACTGCCAGTATCTTAAGGGAGCAAGTTCTATTGTGCAGAGGTATAGAGATTATTCTTAAGCTGTTGTGATCCAGGAGATGGCAGACATCCAAGGCCGGTTTGACCAGTGACTACACAGAGGGTCTGAGCGAGGTTGGCAGAACCTCGATGATGCTAATGCGCATGATTTTACTAGGTTGAGCCTGAGTGGCACTCACTTTTGAATAGGGATGACATTGTTCGACATGGCATTATATATTTTGCCAGGGGTACATTTATATTGCATATGATAGGGCACTTGGCTAAATCGATATAACGTATGTGAACAACTTGTCTTAATCCCTTCAAGTGCAGAATCCAACTACTTCAACATTAGAGCAAGAGAAAGTTAAGGTGTATCTTCAAAGGGCGGACCAAAGTGCGGGGCTACTCGACTAAAAGGAGAGGGACTTAAAAGGGCACAAGTGAAGACGCAAAATGGTCCTTCCCCAGAAATAAACTTATTGCTGCAAGGTCCTACTTTCTCTTTCGGGCGATTGATAAGCCTCGCACACGGAACTCCTCCCTGCTTATACCCCATGCAAGAAACCCTGGATAATTAGAAAGTTGGAGCATAAGCCATTAAAGCTTTTCCGTTTTACCACATCTATCTGCAACTTTCTCTGCTTTTACTTATTACCTTCCATCTAAACCCGATTAGAAATTAGAAGTAATAACCCAATTGAAAATTAAGCGTATATGGATATGAGTAGATTAGGAGTAAACCCTTACCTCTCTTTATTACTGACAGCTGTGCAGAGCATTTGGAGAGAATAGCAAACTTCATGGAATTCGTAAACCCTTCCCCTCGTACCTCAGGAAAGTCCCTCTCCCGTATGGTCGAGCAGCTCCGCCCCTCTCCTTTTAGTCGAGCCCTCCGGACCGTCCTTCCCCTCCTTTGTCGGGAAAGAGCTACGCACCTTGTTTGCACATTATTGAATAATACGTATGCATATAAATACGGTATAAGCCTAAGTAAGAGTAATCACTATATATATATTCGGAATATTGAATAGGCAGCCTGATTATTGCAATTAGTTCAATGTGATATCCTATGTTTGAACCAATGGAATGAGCTTACAGGTTGTGATTCTATCCTGTGTAACTATCTAATATGGAGAGACACGTAATTATCCTAATTAAGAAAAGTGAACTTTATATGAAATGGTATTGGTACTAATGATGATCAGTGTTACCTTATAATAGTATGGATTCCATTGAAAGCAATGATTACTAGAATAGTTGATACGAGTCCATGGAAGTGATAACACACATATTGGATCAATCAGAGTATTATAACCATTGAACTAGTTATGATCACTAATGGGAACAGCTTATCCCAGTAATTAACACCATACTTATATTAGTCATATGTAAACACAAGACTCTACAAAGCTTAGTATAATGAACAGGTAATGTTACATGACCCTATGTATTCATAACAACTGGGTACTTACTTATGTGAATACTATATGTAGCGTTATAAGCATTAGAGTATTAAAACGTGTTAAGGTTTCAATATCGAACACCTCTTGTAGTAATAGTGAAAAAATACATAGGTTCAACTCCAAGGTAGTTACACTGTGAATAGTGCTGTACTTATTACGGGTATTAGCTCATGTTAAACTCCATGTAATCAATAGAAAGAGTGTATCCCTTTGTTATAGGTTAAACATAGGTACTTATACAACTAGATTGTGTTCAGTACTTGTAAGCAGTGTAATCGTTTCCAATGGAAGTAACACATAAAGCTTCATTAATCTCAACACTGTTATACAGGTAAAGTAATGGTAATGAAACAAAACCATCTGCTTTGTTATAATTGGTATCCTAAGTGAGTGTTATTTATTAGGATAGAGCTTATACTAGTAGAGAGATCATTAGCCTATGGTATGACGTTGATTGGGTTGTACTTATGGGAATAGTAGTGTATAGATTAAAAAGGAGTCATTATATATCCATATTATACGAGCTTCAACCTTATATAATATGGAAACACAGTACTTATAACATGATGTAATATGACAGATCTAAGCAGTTGTTGCTGGAGATATGAGATTCGATCGGAAATATTTCCGCTTCGCACCTCATATCTCCAGCAACAAAGGAAGGGAGCATCTCCTATTTTTCTCTTCCCCTTCTTCTTAATCCTATATGTTATGAGCTTTATTACGAAGCTAGCATGATAGTATAAACATATGGGAAACACCGTACCTAATAACGGTATAAACTGAATTCACTCTATTAGCTCATTGTTGTTATGGTACTTACTATAATGATTAGTCATATAAGATTGGTACTACTTGTATCATCTAACTTCCATTCCCCTATATGTGTCCTCTGTATTTCCTTATATTCCCATATGTTCCATATGCTCATACATTAAATATAGAACACAATAGGAGCAAATGTGGTTGTATAGATAGAATAAGCCCTGTATTACCATAATTAGTGATATGTATGATATTATAGGGATACCATTGACCGAGTACCATATAGAGATATACTTATGAAATTGATCGAATAAGGGATAGCGATAAGATAGATACGATACAATGGTGGTTATATAACCATAACTAGAACAAGTAAGCAGTTGGAACCTATGACTCCAGCTTAGATTGAATACAGAGTGTAAAGAGTGCTAATACTACATATTCAACAAGCAATGGAAGCTCAGCTTATTAGGGAGAATACTAACAGCACAATAGTAAATAGTATCACTATTACTGCTTGTATGTAGAAGCTCATAGGAGTGACCAACCCAGCTTAACTAGTCTAAACAATAGGGATATGCTTATATTAACAATACATAGCAGGTACTCTAAGATATAATGTTCAAAGCTTATAACAGGTTAAGCAATCACATTATTCCCGTAATTGTGGTTACTAATCTAATATCAATCATAATAAAGCCTTGATAAGCAGATCATGTTACATAGTTATCACGTTGGTTATGTCATTACCTATCACCATTTAATGAGTACTAGTAAGCATAACCTGATTACAACAAGTAGAGTTCAAGCCTGATGTTGAATATGAACTAATACCACATCTTCATCATATCAAATATTAGGGAGATACAGTATCCGTGTACAGACAATATACATAGAGTAAGAACCATGTATTCATTAGAGTGATTCCAGGTGATCAAGTAACATAGTATACCCATGATATACGTAAAGCTTACATATGATATTGCTCGTATTTCACCTATTGCTTAAGCTTAGAGCTTTAATACCATCTATATTATGGATAGTACTTGGATATGTATAAAGATTACAGTAAGCTTAGCTGTAGTTAGAAAAGGGTTTCTATTTCTAATATAATAATAGCCTGCTTAGTAATCATAATAAGGAGAGTAATACTCATAGCTTAAAGTGATACACATAGTACGTGTATTAGTTGCAACTACTCTGTTCTATAACATTGATGCACATGTTATATATCAATAGTAATGGTTCACTAAAATAAATGCTAAGCTTAACCAATCATACAAGATCAGCTATTAGAGAAACATAAGCAATCAAACTGTGTTCATACTTAAGGTTTAGTTACACATGTTGGCATAGAGCTAGTAAGGCTATGTACTTATTACTATGATTCCGGTCAGTTTTAATAAGGTATTATATGTCACTCCGAGTTATCCAGATTTATCAGGAGTAACCACCCATCTTTTTCTTTATAATTATCATGCGGTGATGGCTCGGCTAATTGAGAATGACAATTTTCGTAGATGTGATTTTTTTGAGGGGTATGGGGGAACTCAATCTCTTGGGTAAGCTTGAACATACAGGTAAGATTGAACGGGCGGGTTCTCTTTTATTTTGTCAAGCCTTCAGTCGACCACAGCTCGTGGGTTCTTTCGTAAAGCCCTAAAAGCGAGCACCAAGGTGCTCAACCTCCAATCGAACCCATCCCGCTATCGTAGGTAAACGTACTGAAAGAGGGTATATTTGAGTAATAATAAAATCCACTTTAGTAGAGTAAGTCCCATGGCAAGCTTTAAGAGAAGACTATCTTAGTCCAAGCATTAAGTTCCATTTAGCTGTAGTGCAACTATCTCAATAGTTATCAATAGTTTAAATGAGACTTCGAAATGATCACTTTAGCCACCAAGAGAAATAACAAGGGGGATACTATACATTCCTCTCTTAATTCTCTAGCTGGCTTGAAGAAAAATGATGCTACTCCATTTATAAATATCGAGAAGTTCACAGAGGTAACACAACCCATGATCCGGTTAACCACTGAAAAGTGAAAACCTACATTACCATTTTTAGGGTTTTGTTCAGTACCCAAATTGATAACTTCGTATTGCATCGATGAAATTTGGGTTTTACAGTTTGTCACCTTCTTTAACTTGTCGTGTAAGTCATAAAACTTATCCATCCTAACCACAGACTTAGGGATGGTATTTTGGTGACTTGTTTCATCACTGGATGCATTTTCTTTAATAGCTTAATCGTGTGCTTCCTCATCAATCACGGCATTCTTAAATGTCTTCTCACAATGTCAAAAATGTAGGATCTGTTGATCCTCCTCGAAGACTTGCCAGTTTTTTATGTTATCCGGGACTGACGGCCTTAAAAGAAATTCAACAGAGAATTTATTAATATTAATTTTTTCATCAGGATATAACTTTGAAGCAACGTTAACTAATAAATAAGCATCTACATTTTTATTACGAGGAATAGATATAATATTGAAAGAATTGAAATGATGTATAAGCCTCCATACCTCCTGCTGGTAATGCTGAAGGTGATTTGAATTACAGTGAATAGAATTCCTTACCAGTTTTACGATGATTTAAGAATCACCGTATACCTTCAGATTTTTCATTTGTAAGTATACTGCTTTTTTTATACCCTGGGTGAGTGCTTCATACTCAGCAGTATTATTCGTGCACGCGAATTCCAATCTACAAGCGATTAATACTCTGTCTCCTTCAGGATTTGTTAAGATGAAACTAGCACCTACACCTTCTTTGCAATTGGAGCCATCGAAATAAAGCGTCTAGAAGTTAGTAGTACAATTTGAATCAGAAACTAAATCTACGTTAGAAGTGCTAAGTTCTACTATATTACAGTGGGGCTCAACAGTCTGTGTGCATAGGAGGGTTTCAGACTGTATGTCAGATTCCGCTGAAGTTTACACCTCAGCTGTGAATTCACCAAAGAATGTGTCTAAGCAATAGTTTCCCAGAATTTCATTGTTGAACATCACGGGTTCGTTTGCATCATTAAGTTCTGTGACAACGTATTTCATATATCGCTTTCGATCCACCTTAATCTTGTTTTGTTGGCCATTGTATGGTAACCACAGATGTGACCAATCCGTGGCAAAGTATCCATTTATTTTTTATGACCAATCCCTACTGAGAATAAGTCCATATGATTCAGGGATGTCCACCACCACTATAGCATCATCAGCATAAGAGGCAGAAGTAGCAGCAGTTTTATTAGCAGCCTCCTTCCCATTGAATCGGCGCTGGCGAATAGAAGCAAAAGTAGTGTAGTGCCTGCATCCGGGCGGGAATGAAAAGTATTTGAAGACCCGTGCTCGTTGGTCGATCTTCCTCTTCCGGATCGAGCTCCCCTTCCCATTGATTCAGCCCATTGATTCAGCCTCGGTTCAGTAGGGTCGAAAGACACTTTCCTGAACTTGTAAAGGGAAGGGAAATACGCATATCTGTTATTATACGATGCATTTTCAATTATGGTTTGTTTGTAGTTCATCACGAGATAGAGAAGCAAAATCCAATAGCTCATTATAATATGAACCCTTGTTGAGATCGCTTGATGATGACGGTTGATAATGCATTCATAGCAGGAGGTTACCTTTTGGTTCATTCAATTTATTCTCTTAAACCAAGCTATGGGGTATATTGTGCTTTTACCGATAGATATTTCTTTTAGAACAGCAGGAAAGCAAGATCTTTGGGACTGCTATATATTTATTCTCTTCAAAAAGCAAAGACACTAAGCCACTCAACCAACGGAACCCATCATACAGACATTTCTTCCTTCAATGAAACAAGGAATCACTTCATCAACCCAATTAGATGGATTAAGAGTTCAAGCAGCAGACCAGCAAGAACATAGATTCATGAGTAGACGGCATGGGGACGAATCCCCAAACCCCTCCTCTTGCGCTTCGCCAACTCTTGCTCCTGAACCCTATATATTTCTTCATTGGAAAGGAAAGAACCCAACCCAAAAGACATCATATACCCATCATACATATGAAACAAGGAATGAACCCAACCCAAAAGACATCAACCAAGCCATCATACAGAATTTACATCATTTACTAAGATAAACAGAACTAATCATCATTGGTTCACAAGCCATAGCATCACATTACACTGAAGAAAATCATAATTACCAATCCTGATCATTACATACAGAATAACTTGCAACATCGCATCGTATCATAATCACGTACATCGATATGAACTAGATATTCTTACTGCGACGGACTCGATTGACTCAGCTTAGACCGGGAACCAACAACAGGGCAACGAGACTGCGATAGGGGGGTAATATTGGTATTAGGGAAACAAACATGAGATGCTTTGATACTTGCTATGATTGAATGGACTAACCAACCCACCAATCAACAAGATCCATCATCCAACCTCACCCCCCTTTTACCCCCAGGAGCTGGACACCGGAAGAGACCAGGGAAAAAATAATTAAATCATAAAATAATCATTGTTTAATAAAATCATAGGAATTCAATTGGCTAAAAAATAATACTTGTAATTTCGACTTCAAGAGCCTGGCACTGTATCTGGTAATTTTGATAGTGTGAACATGGCTTTATAAGAGTAGCTGGTCAATTCAAAATAAAATAATCTGGCACCTGGTAATTTCGACTTAATAAGCTGGACTGGTAAATAAAACTTTATTAAACTGGCATACTGGTTCAATTACCGTTATTAAACTGGCATATGGATTGTTAAGTTATCCTCAATAAACCTGGCAAATGGGCTGGTAATTCTAATTTTTAAAACATGGCCTTATAGCACGCATCTGGGAGCACGAACATTAGGTATACCGGGCAATTCTACTGCATGAACATGGCTTTTTAGCTGGTGAATTCTCACGAACCTAGGCAGCATCTGGGAAATTAGATAGCGTTAACGTGGCATTCGATACGCTGGTCAATTGACGTTGATAACCTCGCCCTGTACCTGGTATTTTTGTATGCACGAAGCTGTATAATAACCGGAAATTATACTTTGTGAATATGGCGCTGTAACTGGTGATTTGACCATTATAAGCTTAAAAATACTGGAAAATATCAAATTTTGAACCTGGCCTATTAGGTTGTTAAATTCTCCGTCGTGAACATATATTTCGTTAGTAATTGATGCGTGAACATGGCGTTTACTTGGTAATTTCTGTTGCATGAACATGGCCATTGGCTTTGTTATTTTACCTGTGTGAACGTGGCCTTTGCTTGGTGATTGATCCTTTAAGAACCCGCGGTGCGTCCCCCCCCCTTGCTTCGCTCACAAAGATATGTTTCTCGGATTAAGGGACCACAACTTAACGAGAACATGCTGGCTTCGGGGCGGAGACCGTTCCTCTTGAAGTGATATTTAACCGAGAAGATTGCAATCTAGGAATAAAAACCAAACTAGAGGAAACTTTCAAGGCAAACGGGATGTTTCATTAGCCTTTGTTGGTGAAATCTTTAACCTCTCAAAGATGCCACGGGATACCATCTAGGCATTTTCCGTTACTGAGCAAAAGTACGCCCGATTCCCACCTACCAGGTCAGTTTGGGTATCTTAGCTCAGATAAGTCGTTTATAAGGTTAGCTATCGGGCTGGGATGGATACAGTCAGTGCCTAGAAGCTCCGGTCAGTGCTAGAACTCTTGTCGATAGATACATAGTGATTCACGCTGGTCAGCTAGTTCCAGTTTGAGGTGCACCAATTACCCTAACAACTTCTCCCCATAACTAGTAATCATTTCAGCTGATACTAGTATTTATTGAATGAAAAGTATATTACACAAAAACAATGGGAATACAGACAGCTAAGTCTCATAATAGCTTCTTCGTTGGAGCTCAGGGATAAATAGGAAGGGGACTAGTTTCTTTTGAAAAGAATGGAGACAAATAATTAAGACAACCGGACAAGGCTAGCACCTGGCTTTCACTACAGCTTAGCACTTACTAGTACCTATAGGCTAAGTTACATGGAGACTAAGACTAATAAGTTGGACTAGTAGTAGAGCTTCGATGAGTATAGCTTCTTTATCTGGAGAATATATCTCAGCTCTGGTGGTAACTTGGCTGCAATGGTTGAGTTGACCAAGTCTTTGTCAAGCCTTCACTCGAGGAGATCGAGGAGATAGCAAGCCTTTGAGTCAAGTCATGGAGTAGGTGATTAGTACGTTTATAAGTCATCCAGTACGGTGACTAGTTCGGGGACTAGTTCGGGGACTAGTACGTGAAATCCAATAAGCGTTTACACGAATGGATACGGTCGAATGTTTACGGTCGCTAGGTGATTACGTGAAGGAGGGTTTGAATAAGCCAAGTCAATGTGTTTATACCAATAAGCGTTTATACCGTATCCAAGCGTTTACATCTAAGCCGAGGTTACATCCAAGTTGAGTTTACCAAGCCAAGTTTACTGAGTTTACCTTATCCAAGATCCAAGCCTTATCTAAGCCGAGTTTTCCAAGCCTTCGAGTAACGAGTCGAGGAGATAGCAATTAATCTTTTTCGCCAAATGACTGAAACTCATGATTTTCCAAAATTACTCTATTTCGTGTATACTTTTTGGGTGGCGAAATTACATATATAAAGAAGTCAATGGGTCTCCTATCCATGAGGTGGGATTCCCAGACCTTCACTTTTTTTTATAGGTTAAAACTCCCAGAACCGGACAACGCCGTCTTCACTTTTTGCGGTATCCAATAGGGGATCAAAAGAAATTGGTTGTCTGGTTCGTTCCCCATGGAGACCTTCAATTGAGAAGAAGACCCCCCTTACTCTTTATTTGGAAATAGAAAATAGAATGCTGGTAAACAAAATAAATTGAACAGGGTTACTGCGTCCAGTTATTACGGAGTCCTTCCGCGGAATCAGACTCCCCTTCTGAGTCTTTCTTGGGTGATGAAGAAAATACGTGCCTTAAAAAGACCTGGGCACTGGAAAGAATTCCCTGACGCTGTCTTTGGGTAAAGACGTTAAACATGCCTAGTCAACCAAAGTGTGGACTATACGCTGAGCCATACCAGTGATTGAGCAAGGATGAGTCATTCACGTATTGCATGAGAGAGGAGCCATGCTCACTTCACTTGACCCATGGGAACCAGTCAAGGCATCTCACTGGTCTCCCATCCACAATCTGAATGGGGTTCAGGTGGGCGACGGCAACGCTTTGGAAGTAAATAAACAAGCAAACCAAGTACGGGGCCGAAAACAAAAGACTTTATCGGAAGTGAATCAGCTGGCTTCACATCTCTCTGGCAATGAACTCTGCGTACTAGAAGGCAGGGGCACACTTGCGCTGCTGGGTGATGCGGGGGCCATAATTTGTGTAGTCAACCGATCTATCTATCGTAGTGACACATAATTTTCTGTAATTAACAAATGACTGAGCCAGCCATTTATTTCCAGCCATTTCAGTGGGCTCCGCTGCTCTAACCATGAGTACGGACGGGGTCCAATTGAAAATGATATATATAACTTCCAGCCTAACTCCACCACTTGTCTGCTCTGCCCAAAGATCTGGGAGAGGTAAGAATGTGATACAAAGCCCCAAAGAACAGGTGGTAGCGAGCACAATCAATGTTCAAAGAGTTAATGTGAGAGAGGTAGTCAATAGAGTTCCTACACCATGCATGATATTTCACAAGCGTAAGAAGCAGGGTCTAGTAAGGTAACTCATAGGGTACGGGACTGTGTTCGTGGCAACCTACTAATGCTGTGATTGGGACAGTGAAAGAAGGAAGTGGTCCTTATGGTTGTTGTAGTTGTTGTTGTTCTTGCCTGACCTGAGGAAGCATAGTGGAGAGCGCAAAGCATGATAATCTCCTAGCATCATGTCCCATAATCAGTAGTCCCATCATATCATATGGAATGAAAAGATGAAGGACAACACAAAGAACAAGAGACCAATCAACTATACCAACTATTTATTCCACGAGAGATCTAATGATTAATTCCTACATTTCATGGTTCCTGTATTCTAAAATAACTAAAGAAGTATTCAAGGTCTAATCTTTCCTTGATCGTAATAGGAGCCAGAGTTGTATCTATGTAGAGGAGTTGAGTAGTCTGATTGCTTCCTTGAGTTAACCTGTAGTAATTTCTATCCAAGTAAAAGAAAGACCAAAAAGGAATAGTGGGTATCCTGTAGTTCTTCCGAGTATTGCTCCTTTACTTGATCCTAAAGTTCTTATTGCTACTATCTAATCCAACTTGACTTTCCTTTAACAACACCATTCAAGTTCTAAAACAATACGAAGAGGAGGAGCTATGATAAGTAACCAAGACCAAAGAAAGTATTACATGACATACTTCCTGTTACATGCTATACTGACTAATCTCAAAGTATAAGTTCTAAATTCCTAGTTGGTACAAATATGAGTTATCAGGAAGAGTTATAGAGAGTAAGGGTTCTTAGTTGTAGTCTCTTTATGTAGTTATTCCCTTTAAAAGTATAAAAGTATAATTAAAAGTATAAAAGTATAAGGGTTGAGTTCTAGTTCTTTTTTTTATTGCAAGTCAAAGCCTAAGTAAAATACTAGTAAGAGGTTTATTTCCTTCTTGTTCTTGTTCCTACTCTATCCAAATTCTTATAACTAAACTATCTAAAATCTATCTTTACATCTAATTCCTTCTTTAACTTCTTATCTTATACAAATCATACTATCTAATTATAGTTCCTATAAATACTAACATAAATACAAGAAGGTAGCTCCTATCTATTCAGGATAAGATCTTTCCTTACAAATACATACCCTATAAACTAAAAAGCTCCTAGAGTTTATATGTTGAGGAAGTAACAAATTTATGTCGGTTGTTGTTCATGTAGTATTGGCTGCAGCATGAAATGTGGTTTCTGGTGGTGTTGGTTTTAAATGCTAAGATGATTGCTGTTCCTTATAGAGTTGTAGAGGTTCAATGTTGTTTCCTGATATAGGTATGTTGTGCAAAGGTAATTTGCTGAGTCCAAAAGAGGTGGTGGTGAGCCTTATTCTTTGGTAGCTATTCTGAAGAGAGGGGTCTGATCGTCCCCAGGCCGTCCATGAACAAGCTGATATTATTTATTGTGGTTTCCTGTTGCAAGGGATGTATGACAATGAAAAGGAGGTGTTGTTGGTCCGGTTGCCCTATGAATAGTAAAGGTGGTCCCTGCATGGTTTGAATAGGGAATTCATGGGGTGGAACCATAATGATGAACAGGGTACGTGAGCATGGGTTGGAACGGGTGTAACCATAATGAAAAGGGTAATTGAGTCATAGTGCAAACGGTAGCATAACTCTACGTGCCTACCAGCTATTTTGTGCTCTTTTGAATAGGGCCTACCAAGGAAAGAGGACCTAAAGAGTAAGTGAAAAGGCCCTACTAATGTTGCTGTGTCCTAAAATTCCAATTGATGAACCGGATTGTCTTAGGGAGCTCTTAGGTAAAAACCTGTTATGTCCATACCAATGCATACCAAGTTTGTATCCCAAACACCTAATAAAGATTCTTAACCAATATAAACATACATAAGGAGCTTACTTAAACTTTATAAAGATCTTAATCTTATTATTCCTTTTAACAATTCTTAAGACTTATATATTTTATTAGGAGTCCTCCTATTCCAATCTAATCTAAAGACTTACTACTTATTCCTAATCTTAACTTATTATTCCTATACTACCTAACTACTACACTACAAGATACAAAAGCTATACTTCCTAAAGAGACTCTATATCTTCTTGTTCCTAAAAGAGAATACCAAGCTTAACTTATATATCCTAAAGTATTAATGTTATCTTTATTCCTACCTTTCTTAATTCCTAAGGAGTCTATAGTTATTCTTCCCTCCTAAAGAGTATAAGTGTAAGGAGTTATTCCAACTTATATCCAAAACAAGTTCTAAAGTAGTTAGAGTCTTGGTCTTAGTTATAGTTCCCTAAGTGACAAAAGAGTTTGTTTGTTTCCTGAGTTCTAAAATATTATTATAGTTAATCCTTTGTATTTATTTCTTACTCCGACGCATAAGACTTTCTATTTATACATAAACTTTCTATATCTTCTTATTCATACCTTATACTTAAATACTATTAATTATTTCCTATTCCCAAGGTTCTCTTTATTATATAATAGGAGGTTATAAATCAACGTTTTAATCTTGTGGACTAGTTTTTATCCCTCATCTGGAACGGGCTAGCTAAATTATAATATGTACCCTTTTTGCCATAAACTAAAAGGCACCACAAGAAGACCAAGTTGTAGTGAAGACAAAGAACACAAGAGTGGATCGAGCTGGTTAGCCCTGCTCTGTTGGCTCAGGAAGGAGTGATGCTCAAGGAAGCCGGCATGTTTATATAGATAGAAAAGGATCTCGCTATTTAGTGAAAAACTAACTGGCTAGAAAAGCAGGGCGGGCTACAACTCCCACGCATCAAGCATTTGATCAAGATGAATCAATGCCCCCTATCCTAATAAGGCCCACCTCTCTTCACAAGCTCGTATACACAGAAGCTCTGCTCAGATCCCACTCTCGTCTGGTTTATGATATGAATATTAGGCATAGCACGGTAATAGACCTTTAGCATAATTCCCGTTCGCCATTGCTGAGGAAAATATGGACTCACCAACCAGGTATGGAATGAGCAGTAAAGGGATTGGTCGGGTATAAAAACAAAGGAGTTTAAAGCATGCCAACAAGAATAGGTTCAGGTTACTATGTGTTGCAATCAAGGAAAGAAACCCCATTCTTAGCTATCCGAACAACCAAGAATAAGACAATAGATTGTTGGCGAGCCCAATCCATCCCATAAATCTTCGGTCGTAGTACCAGGACAAGGAATCAGCTTTAACCCCTTCCAATCACCAGTTTAATTTACAATTGAATATATTGCGCAGATACCACTTATATGTCGCATTCCTAAAAACCTATTATTCGCTGCAGCTACTTAAATTATTAATTATTTGCTGCAGTCAAGTGTCTAATTTGCTGGTCTTAAGGTGAAAACCGCCCTATCCTCCTATATAGTGGGCCTTTTCCAACCGGCTAAACACCAATAAATTAAAGCATCGAGTATTAGAGGGGCCCATAACTTACCTTGAAGTCGAGAGGCTATTATCGCTAGATTAGTCATTCACTCTCCAAGCTCAAAAAGATAATTCCTTCCGATCTCAGATGTTACCCCCGTTCTCTGGTCTAGCAAACCTAAACACTATTCTGAGCTATTGAAGAAAACAGCAAGCCGTAGTGAAATGCGCTAATAGGAACAATAACCGCAGAATGAATCGGTTACGCACTAAATCGAGGGATGTTTTCAAGGGCCCTAGCACCCTAACGGGCAAGGAAAGAACCATTTCATTCGGTCCTCATCTCAAGTGGCCTAGCTCCCCTCATCATAAACGCTAAAACCATTCGTCGACCAGCAAACAATCAAGTCCGGCGATGCTATTCACTAATGGAGATTTATCCACTGGAACTCACCTCTAAAGCTTTCCCATTAAACCCCGCTGCTAATAATAAATGTAACCCCTAATTTCGATTATGAAAGGAATGATACCTTAATACATGATATGAGTGTGACACTCGTGTGCTAGGCTAGCTATAGAGTGAATACGAGGTAAGTGGTAGCAGTAGTAAGTGATGTTAAGTGATGATAGCAGTAGTAGAAGGAGAGGTATCGGTATGGGGTAGGAGTGCACAGTATGTATACGGTATGGGTCGGAGTGTCCAGTTTTTCTAGGAATGCTCTTGGCTGTATAGGAGTGCTTTCGCTCAGTAGGAGTGTGCCAAGGGTAGGAATGTAGTAGGAGCTGTGGGTAGGTCCAAGTCTGGGAGTGCTGTAGCTGAGTGATAGCAGTTGTCTACCCCGGTTTCAGTATGGGTATGGGTATGTGTCTGTGCCCCGGTATTGGTAAGAGTTTCTGTCTGTCTCTGCCCCGGTCTCGGTCTGCCCCGGTATTAGGAGGTGTATCCATGTCGATAGGCTGGGCAGGATACGGGAGATGGATTACTGGACCTCTGTCTGATGGGAGAGGCTATGAATGATGCATATTTTAGGTAGGCCGAAGGGACTCAACCGAGAGGGGAGAGGCTATCCCTTTCTTTTATGTAAAGAAAAGTCGAAACAATTGGATGGTGGGCTTAGGGGACCTGCCCTCCCCCTACCCTTTTAAATACATCGCTATTGACTAGAACCAAGCCCGCCAAGTCCAACAGAAAGAAGATGCCTTTCACCCAGGGGCCTTGGAACCTTGAAACTATCACCTTCAGTCAACACCAGCCAAGCCAAGTCCAACAATAAAGTCCACCAAGCCAGAAGCCATTAGCCAGTTGATATCATACATGCTGCTACTTACGAAGGGGGAGGGCAAGACCTATCGGACCTTGGTCATTGTTAGAGTGAAAAGTTTGGAAAACAGGGAATTGAAATACTTAAACGTGGCCCTAATACGACCACTTAATCTCAAGTGAAGCAAGGCGGAAAGAAGGCGCCTTTACTTACTTTATAAATGGTGCTATGGAGAAGGAGAACTGCTGTGCTACTGGAGATTTCAATTTATTATACACGAATATACCGTGACAACACCGCCACGAACCAAAGACCCAAACCATAACTCGAACCTCATCCCCCAACGGTCACTGGATGCCCACGAGGGAGGCAATACACAGGATGCGAGGTCTCCATTACAGCTACCGCTCGATACCCGGGAGGGAGCACATCATCTCCGTAGATCAGTGCCGATAGACGCCAGTTGATGCTGTCGAGCACTCGATGACGGGTATTCACTTGATGCTAGTAGTCTTTGTCCACGATCCCAGGTGGAAATGCTGATAGGCGTGATCCAGGTGGCGGGCGATCACTCGATTCAAGAAGAGTCGATGCCAGGAGGTTTCAATCAAGTGTTGATGCCAGGTTTCGATGCTTTCTTTTCTGTATGGGAACCAATAAGGAGGAGGATGATGTATTCTTGTCTATTTGCGAACCGATAAAGAGCTCGCCAATAGTCAGTGGTCAGAACCAGCTGGTCAATAGGCGGGAGTCTTAGCTTATAGCCGCCGGTTGTAATTCCCGATAGCAGCCGGTAGTCAATCCAGGAGTCGATACAATCCATACAGCCACTTTCTCAATCGATACAGGTGGAAATGCCAGTCAGCGCTGGGTGGGCTTGGATACCACGGGATCAACTGGGCTACTTAAATACGCTACCAGTTATAGAAAACAGCCTCAGTAAACATTCTTGCCTCATAAATCTACGCTTAATTAAGGGTGCGTAAGCACGCTCGACTTATAAGGAGAGGGAAAAAGAGTTCTTTTTTTTACTAATGAACATGGCCCATTTAACCACGTTTCTCTCTAGATAGGAAGATTGAAGCATTTGGCTTTTTGGTTCAGCGGGTTGTTGCTTGCTCGCTTATTTTAGTGCGCGCGGCAGGCTTGATACATCAATGGGGACTAATTGGGACTACCCGGATAGATGCAGACAGGCACCTTTTGAGCTTGGAAGCTATTAATAAAAACAGCCACCTCTTCATCCCTTGTTTCCTAACCTTGGATGAGAGAGTGCAGATCACTAGCCTAATGGGTTAATAGATAAGAAGCAAGGAACTAAGATTGAGCATCTCTTAAATTCTGTACTTCAATTACATCATTGGATAAGATATCATATTTACTTAATAATATTGATCATGTTTTGCTTTATAATTCTCAACATATCACAGTACATCCTATGAACTCATGTTATTACCCAAGTTGTAAGGGTTGATGACCTAGCAGAAACTGAGGAATCATTGATTCAGATTGATCATATTCATTTCACTTAGCTTCCCATCCAAAGCAGTGACCCTAGATACCTATCTGCCCTTGCACACTGTCAAGGGAGATAAGGGTTAAAGTCATGTAGCCACAGACACAATAAGTTAATGAGAATGAGCTGTGGAGTTGAATAATTTTTTATATAGTATTTAGAATAGGATTTACATTGCACTCCTATAATTTAATATATAGTGCGCAGTACCTCACAAAGAAGCACGTTCCTAGATTGATAAATGAAAGTGAAGTTTAGGAGTTCAACAATCTTATTGTAATTCTTAGGCCCAACAACATCTTTAAGGAGTCCTTGGAACTCACCAGCCATTAACTTGGTCTTAGTTGTCTCGAGGATGACACATGGCTTTTTCTTGGGGGCCTGTTGGCGTCCTATTTTTCAATTTTGGGACTTTAGCACAGTGAATCCATAGGGCAGTTCCGACGATCCAACAACTGGTGGTAGCAGTCCAACTGGCATTCTTAAAATAGGCATAAAAGGGGAATACAAATGCTCTAAGTTCCAACCCAAGCACGCGCGTCAAATCTCATATCATAAGGCTTTATTAAATCCAACCCAGGGGGCTGGCTGTAATGAATGCATAGGACAGTTTCCACGCTATGATCCCATAACTGTTTTAGTAGCATCGCACTGACTATCTAAAAGTAGGCTGAAGAAGTAAATACGAATGCTGTAAATGCCCAAGCCCTTCCAATCTCCGCTCCGCTGGGAGTAGTTCCTCAATTAAAGAAGGCAGTTCTGTTCTGAGGATCCCACAACATAGCTGTCCAACATTCATTCATAACGTAGGCAAAGTAGACTTTGAAAGTAATATTAATGTTCAAAGTGTTCAAGCCCCACCCAATAGAGTAGGAAGGAACCAGTGTAGAAATTGTTGCCCGAGGAAGCCTATCCCGGTGAATTGATTGTTACGATGCCTCCTTCCGGAGAAGCGCGCATGCAGGAAGGAAGCGCACAGCAAGCAGACAATGAATAGCCTTCCTTCATCCAAACAGAATCCTAGGCGGTAATAGTAAAGTAGTAACCAAAGCATTAATTTCAGATAACTGATCAGTACCTCACTCGATGGAAATAGACTCTGGGTCCTCCTATCAAAGGTGGAGGGAAAAAGCAATCAGATAGGGAAGGAGAGCAAGGCAAGCAAGAGCCGAAGCCAGAGAGGAGGTAAAAAGATATAAGTCAACCCGGGTGACCGGTCCTTAAATCTTACTTTACAAAGTATTGTTTTCATTCCATTCCTTCTTAACTTATCTCCTTGGCTTGGCCTTGGCTTACCAGGGCTTGGTAAGGATTTGCCAGGAGCTAATCTGTCTAACTATAAGCCTCACCCCCTTCCATAGAGTTTCCCCATAATGGTGATTCGATGACAGGATGCCAATATTCAATGCCGGTCATACCTGGGTAGGCTACTCGGCTTGGCTCATCGACCGGGCTCCTGGGATTGGATACCAGGCTCGGCTTGGTTACCTGGTTGGGATGGAAACAGCAGTGGTTGCCTAGAAGCTCTTGTCAGTGCATTAACTCTTGATACAAAATGAAAAACTTTTTTATCACTGCCGCTAACTCAGTGCAGCTACTCAGTGCAGGAATGAACCTCTTTTCAGTGCTAGAACTCTTGTCGATGCTGCCATGCTACTTGATCAGTAAATGCCAAGTGTCAATGTCTTCGTTCCGGTGGGAGGGTTTCATTCGTCCGTCCATGGGAACGTCTTTCATCAGAATACTAATTAGTCCCCTATGGCTGCATCTTCCGGCCAGCCTCATCAAAATAATTTGGTTTACAATTCAATTGGTTCAATCAATGCCTATCTGGGAAGAAGGGGTTAAGGCAATATGGGATCTGGGATCTTTACCCAAACGAAGCACCTGGTCCTTACTAGTTTATCAGCTCATAATTAACCTTTCTTTCAATGCCTTCCTTCCAATAAGTGGGAATTTAAGAAAGATAAAGTGGCGTAGAGTAGCTGGAAAGGTTCTCCCTTCTTTAATTTCTAGCAATCCTTCCAATAAGTGGGAAATTGAGTAACAAAACGGGGCATATGGGAAGTAAGCTGGTCATCGGGCCCTGGCCTTACTTCCAACGAGGGTGGGAAATTAAGTAACATAACTGGGCGTAAAGAATAACCTTATAGGTAGGATGCCGATGTTACCGAGGGTGCCTCCAGGCAGGCGCATTAGGAGCCGAGATGTCAATTCATAAAAGATGTATAGAAAGTGTAGCGGCAGTGAAGCTGAGAAACGTAGCCGAGGTTAATCCATCCATCTCTATCTGCGGTGAACCAGGAATCCGCAATAAACATAGTTTGGGCCGCCTATACCCCGAGGGTTCCATCACCTTATAGTTTAGGTAGCCCATGGGCACTACACCGAGGATGCAATGGATGGGGGGGAGCAGCAAATTATTGAATCGTCCCGGGGAGCACTACGCTCTCATCACCCAGAAATAGAAGCCCAGGAAATAAAAGAGTTTAGGTTACTATTAGGAAAAAGCTATCTTACCCTGTTTTGCTAACGACCTAAAAAAGGTACACGGGACAACGTAAACTGCTGCATGGACCGGTCGCTGCGGAGGAAGAGCTTATTGCTGCACCAGAGCTACCGGAGCATCCAAATAACGGATTAGTTCCGCCTCACCCCACCGAAATAGCTTTCTATTAAACACGGGTTCGATTTCACTACAGAGGCATCTCAACGAAATAGCTAGGGTTCAAATGGCAGCGTTTGTTCAATGGCTATTTTATCGCTAAGGAATAAGTAAGTCAATACCTCAAGTCTTCCCTCTAATCTCTGGTTTCAAAATAGCAAGAAGTGCTATCCCGGCGAAGCAGATTAGAATGGCTGCCTTTTTTATCCCGATCGAATTGTCTTTGGATCGGGTTTCCTTACTCACGTATTTTCGAAGTAGGATAAAGCCCTTTTTTCTTTCCCTTTTCTCTGCCAACTGGATCATTAATTACCCCACCTTAGTACGCCCCTTTCTTTATTCCATTTTATGGAATAAATGGATGAATGAATGAGGAAATCCAATGAAGAAAGAAATAGAATGAGGGAGGGGTTTATTGGCCAATAAAGCAATAAAGTATAAAAGTAGATGGTCAAGGCTTTCAAGCTAGTTGTTTGTGCGGTTCTTTCTATATCCCACCCATTCCCGGAGCATTGCCTTCTTGGTTCTAGTTATGGGCAAACAAATAGGTTATCAACCAAGCAAGCGAGATCTGGCATTTACTTATTGGTTCTAGTAAAGAGAAATAAAGGAGAGTGTTCGGAACCGGAATAGGAATGGTTGGCGTGTGGGGGTTTTCACGTAGAGATAAGTTCCGGGCGTTTTCCCTACAACTACCCACCTCCTTCTGAACGAAGAAAGGTACCGGGGTTGCATAAAGAGGGCAGCTTCTATATCCCACACACAACGCAAAATTGAATGAATTTATGATAAGCTAGCCCCACCCGAACGTAGAGGGAATGATACGGGCATTAAGAGGGAACAGCATTCTTCACTATGGGTGGGTTAATAGAAGGCCGTAAAAAACATCCGAACCAGCCAACTGAACCAATAGTGATGGGCGACGACGAGATGAGAGACATGCGTGGTGAACTTAACTAATATCGTTCCGTACCGGACTAAAATCATTCTGGATTTGTTATAGGGAGGAATAACAATAGACTTATTTCCAACCAGCACACATTCATATTCCCCTATCCCACCCAACCATTTAAGCATCAACCTAGAAGCATACAACCTCCAAGAAGAAGTAGTTTCTCCTGGCTTCATGGCAGGACTAATTAAGAGAAAAGGTTCCGCTACCTAAATGAAGTTGAAATGGATTTCACGTGTTCACTAACGGTTATCAGTATAGGTTAAGTCCTGCCTTTTGGTTACAATCTAAGAGGAAATAGAAGCCTTGCATTCCATCACTACCCCGGTGATGAAAGATCACACCTATCAGTCGAAATGAAGGACGGCAACGAGCACGCACGGCAATTATTGATCCGAATAGCCCTTTGTTAGGGGATAGATATTGGTAGGTCACTTTCGAACTAAGGGGAGTGCAAGCAATTAATCTCTGTAGCTGAAGCAAGCATCTTAGAAAGGATCTCCAATGATTGGGACTCCGGTCTGGTATTTAAATTATTACTCCAACATCTTGGGACTGCAACAACAGGCATATTGGAACCGTCCCCCAACAAGCATATTTCTCGGGTACAGCTTTCCTAATTATAGTGTTGAAAGACTATTTTTAATCTCTAGCAATATGTTACGCCCCTTTGAGGGAATAAATATATGTAAATACGCGTCCGAAGACTTTTGCTCGAAGACTAAGTCACTGATGAACACAAAGAGATTCCAAAAACCTCTATGTATGATATGGCCAGAGTCTCAATAGAAGAGAAGATAGGATAGCCGGCTCGCATCAGTGGCAGCAGTCTAAGTTAGTTCTATCCCCCTGCCTAAAATAAGATGGATAGAACGAAGCACCGGTTCGCTCCTCCCTTTCCAATCTATCTGTCTGGGGGTGAAGGCAGTCCTTTGCTGTGCCCGAAACACCACCAACTGCGAAACTAACAGGCACTTAAAGACGTAAGGGGGCGTGGAAATTGGATCCCATACGACGAGGATAAAACTATTTGATGTGATGGCCGATCTCTCTGTGATTTGGCAAATAGAGTCTATAATGAAAGTGCTATCTGCCCGCTCTTTTTTATTGAATTACTGATGATTTATGTACGTTCACTATATCTCTCTCGGCTCGCTCTTCTGAACCCCAGTCAGTCGGGACGACTAAGCCAATTTGATAGGCTTTCTAGTTGAGCCAACTTCCATATCTTTGGTGTTTGGTTTTTAATTCACCTGTATAATAAGGGAGCTTTCCCGGACCGAAGGTTGCCTTTTTCCATTTGCATTCATGGCTTTCCACTTCCAAGGCAGGTTTGACTTAATGTGTTGTATTTGTTTCATAATCTATAATAACCATAAAATGATAAGTCTGAATCCAGCGAGTAAGTGCGTTATTTACAAGCCCGCCCGAATCGTAATGACAATGGCCCGATAAAGTTGAGGCTCATATATAGGAAGGATTCCCATCTTAAAAGGCACCAGGTGGGGAGGTGGATAAAAATTATTACTAGTGGTTCAAGTTATTAATAATAGTCCCCGTGGCATATTCAACTAAAGGTTCGGTTTAAAGGTTCAGGGGGAATCAATAATAAAATGCTAAAAGGATGAGGTGCGGTGCTAAAGAAGAAGCAACAACTCTAAGGTGATGTGGGGTCTTAGTCAGGTCTCAAAAAAGCGAAAAACTACCGTTTTCGGGGTGCGAAAATTTCAATCTGATTGTTTTATAACGTTTTTTGTCTTCCCCATTCTAATTCCCCAATCAAGCCAGCAATACCAAGCTATAAATTCCATCCCAGCTAGCCCACCCACAAGCAAGCTAGGAAGCCTCGTTCAAGCAGAAGTATGAAACGTAGTCAAATGCCATTATTCGTTGCTGTATTGTCACTTCAAGTCCTTATATGAATAATCCCTTCCCTTTAGTGGCCTACTGCCATGCGCTATAACGTATTTTGATTTATAAAGATAGGGTTCCGTGGGGTAGATAATAAACCCCAAATATGCCTTAAGGAGTTGGTTCATCTCAAATAGAACTCCGAGAGTAAGGTGGGTCTATCTGAAGGAGGACTTACTCTCTCGTGGCTGGCTGGTAGGCTAGCTGGGATGGCTGGGATGGGATAGAACCCCGATTCCTGCTATTTCGATGGGACAGTCATAGAGCCGTTATCGAGGGCGTGCATGAACCCTTTAACCCAGTGGTATGAACCCAGTAATAATTTTGGAAGAACAGGTGAGGTTGGGCTGCTCGCTAGGGGCGCATTCACCACACCTCAGTATCACTCACTATCGTCTCGTTCCATCCCAATATGACTTACTGCTCGCGATCAAGAAGTGGAAGTCAGTTATAATATAGAGGTATCCAGATATCTATTTTGATCTCAGTCATATTTATAAGGAAAGACGTTGGTTGGTAAGGAGTTAGTCTGTTGATTCCGCGTACAAACCACAGACAGATGCGGGGCGGGGTGCTTGATAGATACATTTTTTTTAATAAGTGGATATAACCTTATAGCGAGCAAATAAGGGTAGGATTAGTAATTAAGATTACTCTTATAAGAGGGGAGGAGTCTGCATGCGGGGAAGATGAAGTAGAAGGGCAATGAAAAAACAGAGTATAGAGAGTGAGGCGGGGCAGTTATAGGGTGCTTCACAGGTTAGGTAGAAACCTATTCCGTTGTACTATAATTTTATCAAACAAGAGAATATGGTTTTACCACTCTCCTCCCATTGAGAATTTATAGATATTTAGATACGAAATGTAAGTGAAACGTAGATATGGCGAATATTAGTTGTATTTAGATTATCATAAACTCTGGAAACTCCGGATCTTCCGCTCAGCTTCTCTGGCGGAGTGCATCGGCCTCTAGTACAAGAGGCATCCAATAGTAGTAGTAGCATAGTTTAAATAGGCCTTCATAGAGAAATAGTTTCTGTTGTGATCTCTAACACTATATTAAGAGCCTTAAGAAGCAGCCGTCGCAGAGTGTAAAGCCCATCATCCCACTATACTACAGAGAGAGTTCAAGCCTAAGGAGAAAAGGTAAACATATTGACGGAAGCGGATATGTATAATTTACCTCTTTATAAAAACTACAGTGTCAGAACTACTTTACATATGGACAAGTTCAACGTAGATATATGAGTCCTAGTTATAGGCGGCTCAAGGAGGGCATTCTACGAATTTGACATTATTACATTTGATAAGTACCTTAACCAATCCTGCCATGCTTCTGTTCATTGATCTCCCCCGTGTGTTGATCCAACCATCATGCTCAAACCCATGAGAATGCACTTTATCATGCAAAAAAGGTGATAGGGGCTACTCTTATGATGCCGAATTAGAAACTCTCTTTTAAAGGTTTCTATAGTAGTACTTAATAAGTGTCTCCCTAGGTCACTAGTTAGGCTTCGAGGACAACCAAACTGAGTAATGATGTTTGAAAAGAGAAACCGAGCTACGGTATCAGTAGAACAGTCCTGTGTAGGTGCAGCTTCCGTCCCACCCACCCCCAAAGATGTTGGCCGTAAATCATCTCTCAATCAATCACTTGCACACAGCTACTCTGTCGAGCGAAGCAAGAAAGAGAGAAGTCGGCAGGAACACAGGAAGTAGAGGCAAAGGCATGCACGTGAGGGAGCAATAACCAGGGCAGCAGTTGGGGTTATTCAGTAGCTCCAGTTTCTTTTGTTGATCCAGTAAATAAAGCAGAAGATCCAGACCCAAAGACTTATTTCTCGCTGGTTTTTATGAGAACTTCCCACAATATAACACTTTAGCGAACAAGCAAAAACATTGGGGAAGCAAACACTTCCCACTAATTTGGAAACACCTACTCGCCTTAAAGAGGAGTCATTAGTCTTAAAGGAAGAGCCATTGCCCACCTACAAGAGCCACCTACTTGCTAGATTCTTTTCACTTGCCTATTAATAAAGATAACCTCAGAAAGTAAGCTCAAAATAGCTAAAAGGTAGGCGCCTAGGTTAGGTGGATGGATCCTATAAAAAGCACGCTAAAAATAGCCCATATAAGGTGCCCTCCTTGTACCCATATGGAGCGCCATTCTGATCCAAATCTGGCATGCTTTAGTCCCATTCAATGCAAGTGAGTAATCTGAATTGACCTGACCTTATGGTGCCAATATACCACATGTAAGGTGCTTTATTTGGGGCTGCTGTCTCCATATGAGGTGCTGATTTAAAGCTCCAATCCTTAAACTGAAATGCATTGAATCTCTCGAGTCTCAACATAGCGAGGTTGAGTTATTTATCGAGGGTTCCCCATCGATCCTCGGTTTTACTAAAAGGACCCGGAGGTCCGGAGGGCTCGACTAAAAGGAGAGGGGCGGAGCTGCTCGACCATACGGGAGAGGGACTTTCCCGAGGCACGAGGGGAAGGAAGGTACGAAGTCGCTTGTCCGCATCGGGCAAGGTTGCTTGCCCGACAAAGGAGGGGAAGGGTTTCACATACGATAAGCACTATGAGTTCCGTTACTTCACCTTTCTCAAGCTCATATGGGATTGTAAGTGACGTATAAGTTCCAAGTTAGAGCTATAGACCCGTATTGATTAAAGCTAAGGTAATGATGCAACTATGATATCACTCATACCAGCTTGTTGTTTTTTCCATATCTCTGCTTAATTGCATGGGTTCTAATGGTAACCTTATCTGTAACAATGGTAATCAAAGTAAGCTCACTCGGCATTACCTAGCACAGTGAAAAGCACTAGTATAACCGCTTATAAGCTATTAGGTCAAATACGTAAGCATTTATATCCATAATATAACAGTATTTATATTGTAATGAATCTAAGTATATCAGTAACATATGAGCTATATGCCCTTCCGTATGTGTGCCCTGTGCATTTCCCTCAATTCCATGTCCATATCATACGTGAAATACAGGACCCAATATGAGAAAGTAGGCAATTAATGAAGCTAAGTAGTACTGTAATCACCTAATCAATCATAATCTATAACCTTATGCTTACACCTTGTTAGCTCTATATCATGGGTCATATTAGATATAGCTATACTGTTAAGTGTTCCCATAAATAATACCACTATATTAGGCTAATGCTTGTTCCCAGTTGTGAATAGCTTATACTTCCTGATTATGGGAATACTAGTTATACAGCTTACCTTGTTATGGCTTATATGAACTATTCCAGTCATATCTAGTAATCAATTGAGCTCGTAATATAAGGATGCTTATTTATACATGAGCTCTCTACAATGGCTTTTACACAGTGATTCGTAGGATGGATAGAACCAATACCATTGACTGCTACTAATGTGATATAAACTACACCGGGTCCATGTGTTCTACATAATTAGTATGACTAAGCTGACCAAGTGCTTATCTCACCAGAGTAATGGTTGTAATTGATTATGTATTAGTATGCACGTATTTATAACACATATTTAATAGGTAACATACCAGTATTGAATCACAAGCTATCTTAGTAATATGAGCTTCTTAATATATGGTAATAGTACTCATTAGGTACAAGTAATCAGTATTCATTACTACTTACTAGCCATTGTACTATCCTAATAAAACTAATAGGGTATAGTGTAACACATATAACATAAGTACAAGCTTGGTACTCATTAAGCTACATACTCCTATCAATAATGGTAAGAAAACCATGCTCTGGAATAGAGTCATTACATTAAACCAATAACGTTATATGTAGAAGATATATATATAATATGTGATATTTAGCCTATGGTGATAAAGCCTATTATATAAACATAGGTAATTACTTACATAAGGATAAACAAGAGCTGTAATACTTATAGTAATAAAATGAGCTTTACACTTATAATCTCTCTAAGCTCTTATCTCATTACATAGGTGTAACGTATTATCCCTAATTATCATCTTGGATATATATACCATATAGATTACTCTGCTTTATAGTATAGTTAGTAATCACTACTTATGGAGATGCTTATATCACGGTAGTTACTCTTACATTACCTATGTTTCCAGCTTCTTACTCATATAAAACACTATCCCTTAGAGAGATCTATCAACCTAATGAACACACCACTTCATACGTACTTAACACTTATAGTTGAGTCCAGATCATGTTGCTTACTATATCTCCAGATAATGTTGCTTACTCTATCTATTGCCTTTGAGGGTTACCATCTATAGATTTCCCTTTTAGAACATATTGCGATATCCATAGATAGAATCGATGGTCCATCCAGTGTCTCACTGCTGCTCACTCTTCGCGGTCACCATCTATATACGTATATATAGTATACCTCCTCGGACTTAGTATATATAACTTCCTTTGAGGGTGATGGATCCACTTACTTCATCATGCCCGGCAGAACCATTCCTATCAAAACATTCACGCAGAGGTCCGGAGGGCTCGACCGAGGCAGGAGGGAGAGGGATACCCTATAATATTTATTTCTATAACCAATCACCCGAAGCGAAATTACAGACACACATTTTTTTTTCTTCCAAGAGTTGGCTTCGCATTTAGCCCTTTTTTAATGTCAATGAATGTTTAAGGAATGTCAATAGAGTAGGAACGCCCAACCGTTGATTGAGGGGCAGTTCATGAGGCAAGTCAGAAGGAAGGAGCGAAGCACTTTCCCGCTGCGTGAAAGGATTGCGAAGCTTTACATAAGGAGAGCGAGTAGTGCGTTATAACCCGTGGCCGCCTGCCCATTGGTGGGCATCATGCCGGGCGTTCGAGCACAAACCGCTCTTTTCACTATGTAGTGTTGGAATTACATGGGACTAAAAACCCAGATAAAGGCTATTTCTGTGGCTCTGAGTCATTTTTCCCATGCATAGCGGAGCGGGGTGGAGAGAAAAGCCTTATAAATAAGATGAATGATTCTGGCCCGGTCCCAGTCGGCCAATACCGAAGATATATATATCTATATATAGATTGATTGCGGTAGAGAATAACGTACAAGTGATGACACCAGGGTTTTTTACTGAATAGACATATCCTGATCTTTATGGTAAATAAGAATGAACCAGGTGATACAACCTAATTCCATCCTGGAGCATAGATAGCATAGCTTGATCACATAACTGTTCCCTCTTCCCTCGCCCGACCAACCTGAAAATCAAAAGCTTCCAATATGATAGTAAAGTCATGGCTTGCAAGAAGGAAAAGCAAGTATGGAAGATGGGAAGAAAAGGCGAGGAGATCTTCACTAACTTATTCCTATGATTTCTTACCTCAGCTAGCCATTTATTATATACGTAATTATGCAGTTACTGAGAGGAAAGCCAATTAGGATGCTCTGATGGGGTAGTTAGTGAGTTGCTTTCTATATACATTATTATGGAAAAGAAAGATATATAGCCATCAATAAAGAACTTTAAGCCCCTGCTTTCTTTTTATAGGGTGTAACCTTTCCATATTGCGCGAGCCAAGTATCTTTAGCATCGATTGGAGAGAGAGCGTGCCCCGCCCCTTCCTTACCGCAATCGTGCGTGCCTATTACCAGACCGCAAACGTGACATTCCTGACTTGACCTGGACCTTACCTTCTGTCTCCAGGACCTTACCTGCCCGGTAAGAGACCTAACCTTGCCTTACCTTCTGGCTTTAGGCCCTTACCTTTTGAGTACCCCCGAAGGGGCACAGGACCTGACGAAATATGTATGGCCCGGACCCCCGAACACAGGACCCTTCCTTTCCCTTAGCTCTATCTGCCTTTCCTAAGTGGTAGGAACAGAAGCTTCCTTCATGGGTGTGGGTAGGATACATTTATAAGTCTCACTGGGTCGTCAGGGTTTAAAGCTCCGGTCCGGGTCTTTCACACGATGCCATATAGGAAGCGTAACCCATTGCTAATGTAGGGTGAAACCAAACGTTCAAAGATTAGAGTAGCCTTGCTGCTGCTCGATAAACCTAATAAAAGGAAGACGATCCCGGAAAGGTATTATAAATAATATGATTCTCCGGCTCCCAATTGATAATACAAAGTTATTCTGCTTCTGTTATGTCATTATGCTTGTGTTATGAGACCTCTATTTTAGTGAGAGGCTTTTTATGTGCATGCAATAATACTTCAATTGGTATCAGAGCGTACTTGGGGCAGCTGGGCCTGTGAGGATTCAAACTGGAGCTGCATACTGGAGCCACGCAAGCTGAATAAGATCCGAGGTACTGGGGTGGGGAAACGTATTCCCGCTCGGACTGGAGATTCTGGAATGCTGGGAGATATTTCGCAGTGCTTAAGATAGCTGGAAGTAAAGAAAAGGAGCAAATCTGCTGAAGAGAGCGTGATTTAGATATTTTCTTTATCTGTCAATCTGTGTTCTTTATTCTATTTTATAACGCTGGTTGAGTTTGTTGGATAAGTTGCTGGACTTCTTATAAGGCTGTTTAGCCCGTAAATCGGAGATCTTAAACCCAGATCGTGAAGAGCACGCTGGAACAGTAAACTTGCATTATTCTGAGCGCGGCTTGTTGCAAGATAAAACGATCCGAATTGTGGTAGCGTTGATTACTTGTAACATTGTTTAATCTCATTGCAGTCATAAATAATGCGTGAGATCGTCCCACTGCATTGTTAAGTGCATGTAACTAGAAGTCCACATGTCCAAGTTTAATAATCAAAACTAAACAACCACCAGCAAGCTCAGCTCAGGTTGATTAACCAACCGGTGAGGTAGCCGGGTTGGCTAAAGCTATTGGCTTTTGAATGGGATGTTACGAGGTCGATCCTCCCAGGACCCCAATTTGGTGTTATCACTAAACAAATGGAAGAGGTTCATCATCCAATCAACAAGGCAGGCAACAATGATCAAGAACAAGTCCAACAAAGAGTAAGAAGCACAAATGGAAGAGGTTATAATACATGCTAGAATTGTGGAGGTCTAAGTGGAGATGGGGAGGCAACGATCTGCCGATCTCCTACCTTATAATATCAACTAACAGCAGCAGGAACCAGAATCTGCATGCGTATAACCAGTAAGTAGGTAGGTCCAACAGCTATATCATAAACTTAGTAAGCCCCGTCCATCAAATTAAGAAGTCATCATAGCTTGTTTGTGCAAAGGAAACTATATAGTAGTGGGTAACAAGCTATAAGTGGGTAACAGCTAGTAGTGCATAAAAGGCTAGTCGCGGGGCAAAGGGCATCATCCCAGGGTATAGGGTAGACCCAAAATAGATGCAAATAAGTATGGATGAAAGAGCAGCGGGCTATGACACTCGATGATGAAAACTACTGGATCAACGGGTTATGGTAACCACTCCTGCTACTGGCTCTGCTAGAATGGCTATGCAACTAATAAAGAATATGGAGGATCTGGACAAGTAATAGTTCAACCACTCACTTTGTACTTGCAACTAAAGGACCCGGAGGTCCGACGGAAGGAGGTCTCGACTAAAAGGAGAGGGGCGGAGCTGCTCGACCATACGGGAGAGGGACTTTCCTGACAAAGGAAGGGAAGGTGGTATGGACATAAAATTGAAACACTGGTAAGAGTTTTATAT
>Ga0233342_1000060_pt1 | contig 32656 bp, 20 predicted proteins | sample GEONDECOMP273_FD_180706 | JGI IMG/M metagenome (GOLD analysis project Ga0233342, IMG submission 180706) | Leaf litter microbial communities from Shasta-Trinity National Forest, California, United States - GEON-DECOMP-273 | ecosystem: Environmental > Terrestrial > Plant litter > Unclassified...
TAACAACCTATTATAATCAGTGTATTCCATCCTTTAGTTCCCACAGTCTTAATCAAAGCTTCAGTACTGGTTTAGATCAGCTTCCCTTTTAGAGTGGTCTGGGTTAATAAAGCAGCATAAATTAAGTGCATAAGCGTCGTAGCATCAATCAACAATGATATCTTTAGAGCCACAGAGGTCCCTACCATAGAGAAAGCAGCAGCAGCAGTAGGAGGAGTCGTAGCCAAGTAGTAGCCGCGATTACCAAAACTACAAAACGGGGCATGAGAGATGCGATTCTTTTGAACCTACGCTCAAGCCTGCCAGCAGCCGAGGGTCTACAATCCGCTGCGTGAGATGCCCCCTGCGTGAGATACCCCCACTTATCCTGTGGGGTGTTACTGGATTAGGGGGCATCGGGGAGAACGATGTATCACTACCATGACTGACTGTAAATGAGATCAAACTGTTCCACTTTCAGGACCACTTCATCCTTTTTGGGAGGCAACATTTGCTCTATGTCTTTCATTATTTGGGGAGGCAGAGACTTAAGGAACCAATAAAAGATAATGGAGTCCTCAAGCATAACCTTACCACTACGTCTACAACGCCATTCATTAATGTTATTGGTGATATGGGTTGCAGTATCTTGGTTACAATAAAAAAGTAACTCTACTTATATATCGTATTGGATAGGTAGCTGGAAGAAGGTTAAGAACGCCATGGCTAGGGATCAAACACTTCATGAGACCTATAAGGTTTTTTATATACCACTTCACAACATTTCCTGTGTGGGTGCACTGAAACAAATGAAGCCTATCCGAATTCTCCATAATGCTAGTATATTATCACCACAAGTTTAAATACATTACATTTTGAGAGGGATTCTATCTTGAACTCTATTTTGATTTAGATATATCTGAGGGTAGCTTAGTTGGCATGGTGGGCCAAAAGCATGGTCATGTGAAAGTGGATCATTAATGAGTTTGGCTAAATCTGGAAGATATAACTGAGCCATAAATGGAAGGGTGGGTATAGGGTTAGCACCTTCCATCATGGATGGTGGGCTACCAGGTACACCTATCACTGATGGGCTTTATGGAGGATAGCTAGCTGCAGAATACAATGAGCTAAATGGTATGAGGATCACCCAAACTCGATAAGCTAAAGGAAATTGTCGAGCAGGAAGCCTCAGAGTAGTAAGCCCTACGACCTTCTTTCTTTAATGGCATCCGTTGCTGCTTCAATTTAAGGATAACATCATTTCAAAAACCAAATCGATCCCCGGCAATGCAGGGTAGGGATCTTTATCATCCAATCTCGAGAACTTTGAAACAGCATATGTCTTCATTCCATTGATATAAACCTCCATTTTTTACAGCCTGCCAATTGGAAAGATCCGCCGCGACTGGTTAGCCAGACGTAGTTGTAACGGTGAGTACACCAAACTGAGTTGTCCTATGGATTCCCAGGACTTTTTAGGTAGGATGTTCACGTCCTATCCCAGTTTTAGCATAACATCTCATACGTAATACCTTCCAATTAATGCATTGAGCGGGAATTTCTTCCCTGATAGTCTCCTTTGTACCCAGTGTAGCGGTCGATCAACTATCACAGCGGGGTGTCCCTTGTGCAAGTACTTCCTTCAGACTGGTCACAACTTTATCATCTTAAGTATCCGCAGGAAGGTATTTTGCTACCCCTATACCTTCTCTTCAGCTCTCTGTACTGGCAGGCTCTGGCATATGCTCGACGGGCGAATTATGGACTACGGTCTTTCTATGTCCGCTGGACCAGCATCCTGTGCATGGACAACTTCCCCCATTACCTCTACCGCATCGTGCATAAAAACTTTCTCCTTTTTTGGATCAAATGCGGGTGCTTTCTGGGTAGCTATGTGGATAGGATTCTAATCTGTTGTTTTTCAATCTGCTCCAGTCTTTGCTCTACCCTGAGTGACTACATTTATGTCAGTATATGCTTGCCTTACCTCATCACCACTGAGGATCTTCGACTCAGAATTAACCAAGTTCACGCCGCATTGCCTCCTGTCCCATGCCTCCCCCTTTTAAATAAGCTCTGGGCAATCCTTCCCTTACTCTATACATTCCTCAACCAACCCACATTCATTCTGGAACTGCACATAGTTGCCCACTTTGACTTTTAGCGGATCCAACTCTTTTTTCCCCGGCCGGGAACCCACAGTAAACAATATTAATCGTATTACTCAATTCATTCTGGCCTAGCAGAGCACTACTTTATTACATTACTTTAGGAAGGATGCAACATTTCTTATTCATATTACATTCCTTTAAGGTAATAAGGTAAGGGGATGCAACATTCCTTATTCATTCTCACCTAGGAAAGCACTATTCTATCCATCATAGCCGACATAGAATATACAATCCATTATTCTATTACCTTTATTATATTAACGTAATTAGGATTGACACAAGCCTTGCCCTCCTGTACTTATATGGTTCAAGACCTTCCGCAGACAAACAAAATACTGAGAGCCATAGACATTGCAGTTCTCAACCGTCAGGACATCAGACAATGTAAGCGAAAGCGACATCAGACAGGAAAACTATAGATTAATCCCATCCTTCTGGTGGACGTAGTTCCCTTTACTTATTAACCCTTCTTCCCACTCAACAGGTACAAAGCCATTGCTATTCCTATGCCACAAGGTACAGAGTCCTTTCATACAAGATACATTATGGATTCATAATCATTTTTGACGATCAGATACCCAGATGAGGATAAATCTATATACAAATCTACACACTGGATTTTTACCTATTTCACATTAGAAATACATACTTTTCTTTATTCCTCATACCGGGGATACAATAAAAGACAATATAAAGGAGACCCGGGAAACAATGTAAAGGTTTAGGTTTAATCATTTCACAGATTCATATATTTAGATGAATATAGATCCACATATCAATTATTTGGCATTATATCCCAACCGCTACATTATACATTAGGCTTAGACCTATTAGTTAGCTCCATTTTCAAAAAGGATAAAATAATTATTATAGCACCATCCGGTATTACTCTATTCATTACCTTTATTACTCTATAGGAATAGGAGCAAAAGCAAGGTAAGGTGCTTCCCTTATAGACCTGCCATTAACTGGCCATACATAGACAGGCGAATGGATGCATCACCCATCTTAGAGAGAGGCGTATTTAATATGGATATAGGCGGCTCAACCTAGATAGAAGTAAGCAACTTACTTTTAAGATAGATGATGTGGCCCAGCCCATATATATGCTCGACCCCAACCCTATTATAGATAGAGATAGAGATAGAGATAGATTGAATGATGCATCCATCCGCATTGAATTTCCCGCCCATACGAGATAGACATCCCAACCTGGATATATAGACGGCATTCCCAATAGTATAGTAGCCATCTATCTCTTTTTATAGATAGGGGGGGGTATTAATGAAAAAAGCTGTTGGCCTATCCTATCCCATATATAAGGGGAGGGGTCTAGCTTGAAAATGAGCACTCTCGGGAATGAGCTGGGAGAGCATTCAATCTCCCTCTTTCAAACTTGAAGCAATTAAGGTCCGGAGGGCTTGTCCTTTTGAGGGCAAGGGGCGAGGTACGAGCCGCTCGACCGTAAGGGAGAGGGTTTAGTGCTTATCTAAGCCATCGTCATATTACGTATGTAATAACGGCAGGTTCAATGTCGTGAAGAGGTTCAGTGGGATCGATCTTAAGAACCTTGCGTCCCATATTACGTATATAATATTGGTAACTGCCTATTGAAGTAATCGCAATAGTTCACCATAGTATTACGCTATACTGAATGACCTTTATTCTCTTATAAACATAATACGATCGGGCAATGTCTGGTGACGAGGTCTGGTGACAATTGGTAGATAGATGTTTTGGAGATAGAACCCTTAGGCGGCCCATGGATGACATGCATATTCTATCAATGACAATTATAAGGAGGGGGAGAGTTTTAATGTAACCTAATACTATTTCTCCAACCATTCGGATCAGACAAACTTTATATTCGTTCACTAGGGGGTACTTACGCGCTATCGGTCATTGAAACTACTTGGACCTAGGTGATACTTAGTTCGTTGTCCCCTTTTCATTTAATAAAGGTCCCTTGCCTTACCTCCAATCATTGCCTCCTTCCGGATTGTTATTACGCTGTTCCTTTCCCCTTCCCTTTTGTGGGATCTTGCCGTGGTCAGTGAATGATTCGGAAGGTTTAAGATATGATCGGTATGTTTTTTATCTTTGAAAGAATAATATTTATACTTGAATGAATTACCAGTTATCAGCCTATATATAGTCATTCTTAAAAGTGAAGGAATGAGGGGAAGGAGTAAATCTCCAATTCGTTATGATCAAGTTACTTCTGCCGATGGTAAGACCCTGTGAATGAAGAACCTATGAATGAAGTGAGTAATGGCTGGACCAAGTGATAAGGGCGGAGTACGCTTGTTGGACCATGGAGCTTTTTCAAGTGCCCGTCTACAACCCCAGATGCAAGAAGAGAATATTCCGCTACGCCTTACGCCCCTATTCCCCAAAAAGGGTTCACCGGTTGGTTCCGCTCATACCAAAGCTCCCCTCTGAATCCAACTATTGATTTGATACCGCTTGCTTGCCGTCGCTTGGCTGGATTGTGTCCAACGAGGCCTTTAAGAAGGCCGAGTCACTGCTTTTGTCCTCAATCGATGGGTGAGCTTCTTGGTTAGATAGACATTCTTTTTGCTATTCTTCCATCATGATGCTCTTGTCCCCTGCGCATGAGGACCCCACCTTTTTCACTATTTGTATCATATAGATACCTTCCCGTATGGATAACCAGTTGCGCTACCTGGTTCTTTGACACGTTCCTTGTCGCGTACGTTCCCATTTCGTCCATCAGGATGCCTCATTCCATTTCATTACTCAAGGAGAATAGAATGAGGGTTGCCGGGCCTTCATAGAAGCAACTAGCCAAAACCCTATGAAGGGATAAGGTTCTAATTTATCACCTGGGAAGCAGCCCCGGGGTCGGTCCTTTGATTTCGAATCATGCTCTGGCGTTTAAACACCTACCATAAAACATCACTCTACCTTCGAAGGCCTTCCTAATTTTTTGCGCAAGACCTCCGGACCTTCTTTTTGTAAATTTACCCATAGATTACATGGGCATGCAGTGAAAAGCTTCTGCAGTGGTTGAAACGGAACAACGGCGATGGCTAAAGTGAATTGTTTGAGTGAATGGCTTCTGTGAACACCTACCTAGATAATAAATCTCTACATCAATACATCTCTATACATGAATCGCATCTCTACGTTGAACTTTTTATTGTACATTGGTGCTACCCCGGTTATTGAAAGCCTAATTAAATATTATTCGCTAATTAAATTGCTACTTTGGGAGGCACAGGGGGGGGGAAATATCATCTGACCTCCTACCTAAATGGATTTGATTATGAATAAACTATACCCTTTCATGTGAAGGTTTATATTAATTGCATCTCTACGTTTCCAACAAGTAGAGAGAAAGGTAAGTTTAAATAAGGCTATTATTACATAAGGCTTAAGGTTAATACTACCTAAGGCTATTTACACACACCTTTGCATCTAGCTTTAACTATAGTGTCCTGTCCATTGAACTAATTGCTTCTAACCCTGTTGGCCTTATTAAGAATTACTAAATTCCTAAAATCAGTAAGTATACGCTCGTTCCGTGCCCGCTCCCCAGCACACCCCTCCTTTTTTCTTTGCATGGACCTTGCTGCCCGTGCCTTTCCTCCCTTATTGGAATGAATGTAAGTCTGGTTTTTTATTTCAATCTATTTACTGGCTTGCTACCGGCTCTGCTACTGCTACTCGCTCCGCTACTGCTGCTACTGCTGCTCTTACAGCTACGGAGGCGGATACCGCACTGGGGAAGGCTACTGGTTCATATAAAAAAACCCTATAACTGCCCATGAGTCTTATAGAACTCGTACTCCGAACAGTACTTACTACTGGTTTATTATACTGGCTCTTCTAATGGTTAGGTTAAGCTTTGAGTTTGGGTTGATCAACCATAGAGAGCCCCTTGCTCTCATTCACTATTGCAGGATCCATTCGAAGATAGCCCCTTGCAACCCTACTACCTATGATTGATTGCTGGTATGGACAGAATAAGACGTTATGTTACACTATAGTGGTATATATGATTCTGTTATATCTCCCTAATCTACTTCGGCGTTTTCACTTTAAGTAGGGTCATATTCAAGCCAAGGAAGGCGAAAGCAAAAAGTTCTATCTGCCTGATCATAGAGAAAGTTCCTTAAATGTCAATCTGGAGAGTAATAAGAGATCCCTTTGAGTAGCGAGGAACAATGGGTCTACCCTAAAAAGGAGAGTTGTATAAATAAAAATATGGAATGAGGAGCGTAGCGGTGAAATCCGGTTAAAGCGAACTTTGTGTCTGCGCCCAAGCTGTCTGGTCCCACCCCTCAACGTCATACATATAGCGAGTAAGGCTCAACCCCAAAGCAATCGAGTAAATCCTGCCAATTATATAGAAATGTCACGAAATGACATTCTATATAATAAAAACTAAACTTTAAGTGCCCAAATGTAATGATGATTATGCCTCGCCCCCCCTACTAAAAAGGCGAAAGTATTAATTAAGAATGTTGAATGAGGCATTTTTGTAGAACCGGTAGCTGATGAAAGTATCCCAACTGCTGAGCCCGGGAGCCCCTCTGAGTATACCAGTTGAGTATAAAAGGCAAGCAATCTATTAGCCCGGCCCAGCCCATAAATTGTGGCAATTGTAGCTTTGGCATCCTGCCCCTAGGTAAACATCCTGAAATGGCGCGGTATTTTGCCTCACCTCATGCGGGGCGTATTATCGAGGGAGGGGTAGCGTGTGAATCATGGATATCGAAGGCGTTAATCAGGAGCAACCACCTTGCATGCGGGGGAGAAACTAATTGGCATCGACTATGACTCCTTATAAACTAGCGGCTATCGGCCAATGAGAAAAGGCAAGTACTACCGGTAAGATGGGGCGGTTGGACTTGTTTTTTAAGTAAGGTGAAGTAATAAGGGGTAAGGCTTCCTAAGGCAAAAGGATAGGGTAAAGGCATCTGTTGGACTTGGCTAAAGGGTGAAAGGGGCACAGCTGAGCTGTCCAAAACTTACATTCATTCATAAAGCTAGGCTTACCAAAGAAAGGAGGTGATAGCAATGGTATAAGTGAACCACCCGAGTAAGCCCATCCAAAGCTCTAAGTTAAGGTCTGTGAGCCGGGTCTATCAAGGGTTGCCAAAAAAGGTTGTTGGTATAGGTAAACTTCCATTAATAAACTTAAAACTGGAAGAGCAAATTTTGTGTATAAATCTTATGCCTATATTTTCAATGCTTGGTATATGGTTCTAGCAATAGAGTAGGATTGCTCCATCCCTTACTTCTTCATTTCGACGAGTGTTAAATATATCACTCGCATTATTACGAAGTTTGATGGGATTACCATTGCATATTTTTCTAACCTTCCTTGATAGGGATTTTCACATGTTTCATCATCATGATGGGTGATGGGATAGGAGGCCATGCTGCCCTTTATACGCACACTGAGGTTAATGGTTGAGTACATTGTTTTAAGTGTTGGGGAGTTTAGGATGAATGAGTGGCCCCTCTTTTGTATGATACTCTTTTGATATGGAGACGGGAACATCGAAGATGGCCTCAAGAAGAACTAAAGTGATGAGGCCAACCACCTAAGCATGGCCAATAGCCCGGAGATGTAGCGGCCTTGAAAAAAGATTACCAACCCCGACACTCCATTGTTGTACATAAATAAGTGGTCATGCTGGGGGCCTGCCTGGGTAACCTGCAAAAGTACTAAACCCTTGCATGCCTGAGTATATAAAGAAAGAGATTTTATCCCTCCTCCCCGATATTGTTATTGCTTGCAGTTGTAAACCTCAATATGACAGACTTGTTAACCTTTACAAGGATAACTATAAGATGCCTGCTTGTCTCATCGGGAGCCGACCCAAGCCAAAAGTCCCACAGGATGTAGTCCTATGGTGACTCATGGAACTAGACTCAAAGTAAATGTCCTTTTTAGTGCTCTCGATGGTGGCCAATTGTAAAAATAGGATGATGGTGTAGCATTAGTTGGCTTCTTTCATCTTTAATATTACATGGGTTGTTAACCCCTAGGGGATTTGGGCCAGTCCAGTGGAGTTGGATCTACCACCCAAAGAACCCTATCAATTTCTACTTCAATCTGTATATCAGAATATACCTGGGTTCTTCACTGGTGGGACTATTTTTGTCTTACTTGTATGCTATGGCTTCTCATCGTAATGCAATAGATTAGACTAATTTTGTGACTTTAGGCTGGAAAGTTGGTCCATTCGTTTGAAGGGCATGCACATAAGCAAGGTGCAACAGAACAATAGAGTTGACTCCAGAGTGAGTCAACATGTGTGGTCGGCACTTGTTTTCCCCTTCTTTTTTTTTAATGATGATGTACAGAGTGACAAGAAGAAAGAAAACATGACACTTGGGCATTAATAAGAACAACGAAATCCGCGCACTTTCTGGGTAAACATCAACTAAGACTGGTTCATCCACTGAATCAACCGGATCAATTTCACTTGGGACTGGTGCTATCCCCGCCCCGGCTTTTCCCACCTTTGCCTATGCTGCTTGCTCTGTTGCCTCTACCCTGTTGCCTCTACCTTAGGAGTCTCAAAAAGCTGGAAAAAGCACTAGTTAAGTAACGGAATCGTAACGGAGTCTGCTCTAACAACGGACTATGGTACTGGAGGATTTGGAACAACCGGCATTGGATCCGGATCTGAAACTACTGGAATGGATCAACTTAACAACCTGGCACTGGACTTGGAACGGGATCTTCTATGAATGGCACTGGAACAGGGATAGACTATGCAATTGGCTTTGCCCCTCTAACCTATGTATCTGTTCCACCCCTCGCTCAGCGAATGGACTCTATAGTGATGGTCGTGTATCGAGATGTGATTCGTTTCCAGATCAAGTCGCATAGCCATATGCATTACCTGTTAAAACAAAGAAAGGCATTGGGAGCGCAGTACAGCCCTGAGCGAACGCAGCCCTGAGCGATATAGTCTGGAATGCTATATATGAGTTAACAAGCATCCGTTTCAGTTCGAATTCCAGAAAGCGAGCGAGAAATAAGAGCGAATTCAACTTCTTAAGCGTAGTAGTGAAGGGAAAGGCTCTGCTAAATAAAATAATTTCGTCTTATATTTTATACTAGGATTGGCTATCCATAAAAACAATTAGGAGGATTCTTACCAATATGGCTCCCCTCCACCCCCCCCCTTAATTTATATTTCATACGCTTCCATTGAACCCTTATTTTGTATATATTTTGATGTTTCCAGATCGCGCCCCCAATCATTGATTGGGAGATTCAACACCAGTTGAGCGAGGCTCGAATCCTCAAGTTGCTTCTTCGCCTCAACTCTCTCTTTATTGCTTGTGGGGAGAATCCCATCATAACAAACTGGGAATAATAGCGCCCGGAGGAACTACTGCTGCTGATGACCCATTCGGGACGGGAGATTCGGTTGGCGGCAGAGGTGGAAGCAGGCAGAGTGGCAAGCGTACGAAAGGGAAATGAGAAACTTTTTCTTTCCCTTTCTTTATTCCCTTGTGGGGGAATTTTACCCCAGGCTAAACCCCCCCTGGAGTTACGGGTTACACTTGGGGAATTAATATTGAGTGACCCTACTTCCTTCATCGGGCGGGGAATGAGCATCAAAGGGTAGCTTATTTGCTCGTTTCATCTCATAGTGGTACATCCGGAATTGATTGAGCAAAGGAAGGAATTAGACCATCAATCTTATACTAAAGAACCATTGATCGATCAAAGCAAGCTAATTATAGCTTGTATAATGAGCCCCCGGCCAGGAACGCGTTTGAGCCGTAATCTTACCGTCCGTATACCGGGAAGAGTTCTAAAGCGGCTCAATGGGTGGAAGGAATTTGATCCAAATCCGAGCGGATTGCGCCCCCGCCCGTCAATCAATAGAATAGGGAGCTTATTAAGATCCAGGTCAATAGGAAGGGGGACCAAAGGGGGGGATGATTCAGATAAAGGCCTCTCTTCCCGGCCCCTACCGACCTGCTTGGAATAGGCGTAGATATCGGTAATAGTGTGAAAGGACCCAAAATAAAGTAAGTAAGTGTCCGAGGATCCCTCCCAACCAGATACGGGGGTTAGTATAGTAAAGGGCTATTCCTTCAAACGAATGTGCGCCGAGAACCACGCAATGATGGATGGATCGGGGCGACCTTCGCGCGTGACCAACCTTCCTTAACTTACCTGCCTTTGATGAGAAAGATGGATGTAAGGGTACGGTCACCTGAAGTGAAGCTGGAATGGCGATAAGCTAAACAAAAAGCCTCGCCTTCTTTCCTACGGAGAAGCATGCTGGCTATAGATGAAATGAATTTAGAACTATCGATGTAAATGAAAAGTATACAATCATGCATGGGAAAGGGAAGGCTTGACTTCCTATTCTGACCATATAAATTGCCAAACAACTATGTATGCAAATTACCTCTTCTCTTTGGTAGGTAAGGTCAAAAAGAAAAAGGTTATAGATGCCCTGAAAAGAAAGAAAAGTTCATTGGCAAAATATATAATATGGAGACTGCCCTTATATAGCCTTAGAGTAGGAGTAGCTGTTAAGGCTCCTTCTTGCCTTCTTAGCCTTAAGCCCAGAGTGAAAGCCAGAGAGTGCTGTATTCTTAGTCCGTGTCAATTAGCTGGAGATGCGAGTATCACGTATATATGCAATTAAAGTTAAAGTCTATATGTAGGAAGTAGAAAAGGGTGCAAAGGCGAGCATAATACCCCAGATAAACTTCCAGTAATGGTGCAAAGCCGCTTGCCCGACCTAAGAAGGGCAAGTAATGTTCCAGTCAGAAAAAATCCAGTTATGTGCCCAGATAGATATGATGGTGAATTGGACCCGTCCAAATGAGGTTGTCCCAGCCAGGCGAAAAGCAAAAATGGATTCAACAACTGGTTTTGTTTATTTAGGTAATGAGTAGTGCCATAGAGATGCACAATATAATTCGTATTGGGATTATTCCCCATTGAATTAGTTGGAATGGACTGCTGTCCCTATGACCTGCTGGCTATGACAACTGGCAAGCAATGAAAAAAGGGCTATGACTAGCGGCTCTCGGCTAGGTACTACTAGTCCTAATTACAATTGTTTCCATATACTCTAAGATTGCATATATTCAGACTTACAATGGACAAGTTAAACGTCTTCTATATGCGCGGTATCATATGGGAACCTTATTTATCTCCTTCCTATCTGCTGAAGCGGGGGTGGTACAAAGGCATACATACCCCAGATAGAAACTTACTTAAATGGCATTATGACAAAATAAGAATATCATCTTTATATCCAAGATGAGAAGCTATGTTTCATTGGATCCATAAAAAAGAGGTCGTGACAAGGGAATAAAGCAAAATGAAAAGTTTTGATGAGATCTGGGTCCCACAATAAACAGACAATACCAGGCTTGGTGGGGCTCTTTGGAATGACCACCCTTACTGGACTCACCTCACTCACTAACTTCCTGAGCACGTGGTAACCTCCTAAGGTTAGCCCCATTTTATTAGTTTCAAAGGTAGGATAAATGAGCTTTCAACTTTCCATGATATCTTGGTAGTGCAGTAGTTAAATGAAAAGGGTGTAAGAGCCACTAATAATAAGAGGAAAAATGCATTATTGCATTTTTTTTCAAGAAAAAAACTACACTTTTGGGGGTTGGATGGAATTTTGAGTGCTTATAAAACCTGGCATTGACACTGGACGACATGGATGGACACATTTAAACAACCCATGGAGGGGGAGCTAGAGATGTAGAGATTTATTAGAAAGTGGTGGAACTTATATCGCTCTTTAGCCAAGAAAGGAGTGCATGGGCTTTACTACTACTCGGAAGCTCTAGCAGAGATAATAGTCAACAGACTAAAGCTTCTTTATTTTAAGGCGGGAACGAACATGGGTCTTGCAGGTGTAGGTAAGAGTGTACCAAATAAGGAGTTTAAGGTCCCGTAGTTTGGAGGCGGTCCCGAGGTACGCCCCCCCACCCAAATAGTATTTAAGATTTCAATGTGAAAGCCGTGTCCATTCTTGTTCAAAAGAAAGAGAATAAGAAAGAAGCCTCCTGACTTCTAAGAGCTCTAGTTAAAAAAAACTATAATGTGTATAGTTCCAAAAGAAATGAGACACTTACTTCTATGCAACTCTCCCAAAATGATAAGAAATTATATTTAGGTCATTGCTCATATAATTATACCCTATATACATACCTGGGTGACCTAAAAAACAGACCTGTAAACTAGGCCTACCTGCTGTGGGCAGTCTGCAGTCGTGCATGTTTTCTAATACTTTGAAACGATGGCATAGGTTTAACTTGTCCATGTTCTATAGACTAAGAGACTAAGGTACGCGATATACATGTGAACTAACATATAGTTAATATAGGATGTCGCCATATATAAGTTGAACTTTATGGATTGATAACATATCGGAATCCTACCAGGCAATAACCCAGTACGCGTAAGAAATAAAGAAGAGAAGGATACCGCCCAGGATACGTATTACAAGTGTATTATGTTAGGTGGTTACCAATTAGTAGATCCCAATTAGGAGGTGGTTAGGGGTACCCGATAGACGGTGGTCGAAGAGAGCCTGAAGGTTGTCCCCAGAGCCTGTCGCCAGGAAGTCATTTAAAATAGCCCCAGTCAGTGAGAATCATTCCCCAAAGCAGCCATACTTCGAACCTAGACTAGAGCTAGTCTATTAAGGCTAATTGACATGGAACTAAGGCAAGACCTTAGTAGAGTACTATTTTTCCAAGAATGGAGACAAAAGACCTCTCTAGCTTCTTGCTTACGCTTAGGGAACTTATTCGCTTTAGCTCTTAGAAGTAGTACCTCTTTTATCCTCCCTCTCTCTCTTTCTTTTTACAAGAATGGAAACTGGAAAGCTATTAATACTTAAAGCTAGTTACCTTTAGCCCCAAGCCCAGTTGTTCAACGTTAATTGTTGTTTTTGTTGACTTCTTCACTTCTTGCAAGAATCAATTTATGTTATGAATGTGATACTTCTTCAGGCTATGGTTTGAACCAGAAACAATCAACAATTGGGATGCCTTATTTTCATTTACTCTATGTTTGCTGTTATATAACGTGCCCCATGTTCCCATATACCCGAATCACCGTCACAACATGCCTCATCAACACGGGAAGGTATGAGTGAGTCATACCGCTGTCACACCAAGAAGAACGATTTACTATAGCAGCTCATTACTTACATTGCACCTGAGAATGGTTATTCAACAGACGCATGGGTTATTTCACGCTAGGAAGGCAGTGCCTGTAAGCGAGGTGATTTGGACTTGCCCGGAAAGTTATTTATTAATTGAGGGCCGATGGGTGGGCCAACGGAATACATAAAACATATTTAAGAGGGGCTGTATACAAAAAAAGCTGGCAGTACCGGCCTTAAGGTCATTGCAGATAGCCAAAAAGTAGAAGTTATAAGGTTTAATTGATTCGATTGATTGGAAACATCCCTCAGGGGTGATGCAGTCCACACGAAGGAATAAAGAATATGTGTAGCGGGGTTTTAAACAAATAGAGAACTTACTGGCCGGAAAGAGCGGACAGATGCAGGAGGTCTTCGGGAGAGACAAATCGATAAATGCTCCATATTTGGGTTGGGGTGGACGGAATTTACCCGGCAAGGAGGCTATGTTAAACAATTAGGTGCTTCTCGATTCATTCACGATTGAGAGGCTGTGAATTATGAAAGGTTATAGCTTATTGCTTCTCATTTGACGCTTTTATTAATAAAGATTTACCTCCGTTTTAGGGAGGGGGACAATTCCCATTTTTTCACTAGCGAGGTGTCCATGTACCAAGATGAAACTCCACCATTATAAAGTCCATGCGCACAATGTATTCCAACTTGACCACATCATCCTAAAGAAATATACAACTATCGCTTATGATAATAACAAACACATGCAATAAATAAAACTGCCACAGGAATAGTATGGTATCATAATAAATGCCAAATGAATAACCTCATCATGCATTGGCCCTCAAATAGAACATAAAAAATGAACATGAAAGTTTGAGGAGTTAATGAGCAATAAACTTCATACCAAATCCATTAACGAGGTTAATTTTATGCTAGACTGCAATATAAATTATCCCCATAGTGTTCTACTTCATGTGGTTGTTCAATGTTGACTTTGCACTATCCATATGTCCTATGTGCCAAGGCAGGTTGTTAAGTTGGAATTTTGTTGTTCCTAGATACAAGCTAAACTCAAAATGTTGAGGCCACTAAAATACCACGCAACTTGCAACAATTCCCCAGTTGTAAAGTTATGCAATGTTATAGAATTATTATGCGGTTTATAAAAAGGAACTTTATCCTCTTAAAAAGCTCTATACAGGGCTTGTAGATTGTGTTCGCTACAAGAGGTTGAGGATGAGAAGCATTTCATTTTCAAGTGCCCTATTTATTACAAGATCCTTACGGGATTTCACTATCTTACAGAGTATATACCTTATTCTACTATCCTTCTCAGAGATGCTTGGCTTTGTTTCTTAGAGAGGTAGTTGCTTTTAGAACACAGAGTTTGCGTTACTCCTCTACAACTACTAGAGTGATAACATCATTCTTTCCACCCCTCTCGGCTAGTGGGGGCATTAAGCATCCTCCAAATACTAAAGATAACGGTATGGATGGTAGCAGATCTATTATATAATGCACCCTTTCTCGATCTGCACCAAGGATGGCCCGTCATGCTAATCCAACTATAGGCGTAGAAAGGTAGTTGCTTTCTCAAATATCCAACCCCAATCTCATGGACAAAAGCATGTTACCAGAATTTTGCCCTCTACTAGGAGTTCATCAACCTTTAATGTTAGGGGCACTTCTTAGCGTAACCCTCGATTACCGCCCAGGGTAGCCCAACCAACTCCTCTTAGTCTAGGGCACTCTGTTGATGACATCAATAAGCTCAATATTGGCAACTTCAGAATGATAGATGGATCTATAGGTAACTGCTCAAACTTGGACACATATTAAGGGCAACAAGGTGAAGACAGTGAAAACAAGTGGTGTTATTGAAGAAGGTAGAGAGTTGGCTAGTGATCTAGCCAAAAAATACTAGTACCTACATTACCAAACCATTTTCTTTCTTTCTTAGCTACTGGTACTGGATTGGATCAGCGCCTAGGGTAATAATAAAATCCATTTGATTGGACCAGATGATAGAGATATTCCTTATCCAACATGATCTAAAGTCGTTGTTCTTATACCAGGGGGTAGATGCCAAGACAAATATCCCTCCGAACTCACACAAACATGGGGTTGCTTAAGACAAAACCGCATCTCAGAAGGTTTTTGGCATCAACCGGAGCCCCAATACCCAACGAGCTTTTCGGATCATGGACTTTTAATAAGTCTTTACCTCACCTGACTAAGTACCTTATGCTGCCCCCCCCGGAAGGAAGAATCTTAAATACTCTAATTCATTGACTTGCCTAATGAAACATGACATTTATCGACCCGGATGAACGCTACTATGAGGGATCGTGGGAACTTACCTCTTTTAGGAATTACATGCCAGCCAGACTTCAGGAAATAAATCCAATACATGAAAGAAAGGAACAACCTGTTGTGGACTGGGTGGTTAGCTGTCCAACCTGTCCAACAGAAAGTAATCAAGTAGGCAGAGGTGCGAAGCAAATGTTAAAAGTGCTTGCTTGCCCGCCCAAGAAGCCCTTCCTTCCAAGATCATCTGGCTGTATTGAATGCATAGAAGAGGGCAGTCAGTTCAACCGAGAAAAGACCACGCCATGGGTAGCTGTAAAAATCCATTAATCCAGCAGGAGCGGAGCGAGTTCATAGAATGCTAAAAGTGCCATCCCAACCCAGGGCACGTAACATCTCATCTCAATGGATTGAATCCCCTCAAACTGGATATTCAACTGGAACAACGAAAACAGGCTCTGCAGCGGGATCTGAAGCTCAAACTTATGCTGTACCTCACGCTACCTACCTCTACCTCTGACGCTGAACCGAAAACTTCACTACATCTGTTACTTTTCTCTGTGCTCTTGCTTTCACTTATAAATAAAAACCGAGGAAAGAAGAGATGACGATAACCCTTTCTTTGCGTCTGTCCCGAATAACTAATAGGGAACGAACCTGACTGGGAACTGGCAGTATTTTGGAATCTGACAATGCCAGAAGGGTACTTATGCCTGCTGTCTTAGATGTCGTGACGAGTCGGAACACGGTCTTGCATCGGTATCAGGGGAGGGAAAGGCCCCAAATAGAATGTGGATTCACCGGGCTGCTCCGTATTACTCAAGGCATTCTCCACCATGTCGCAACCTTCTGCACGCCTATTCGGGTAACATCCAAGATTGCGTTACTTACCGGTCTCTTTTCTGAGATAGGATAATAACTAGCGGAGTACCTGATAAGCTATCTCTCATTGGCATATCAATAAAAAGAACAGAGGGGTAGAAGAATGCCTAAGAAGTCCACGATGTTGGTACGGGACTATCGACACCTGGTTGGATGCCGGAGGAGGCCCTGGGACCTCAATAGTTGGTCATGCAGGCAAGACAGGCATAAGCATAAGTCTATTACATATATATCAAAGTAAGGGGAAAGAGAGGGGAAAGAAAGGAAGGTAAACTAGCTTTACCACTAACTCAAACTGCTGTGAGGTAAACTAGCACTGCTACGGACTATATGGAATAGGAAGGGATTTAAGAAGGTTTCCAAATCCTATAGTTCTATTCCCCGAAAACCCTATTCGGCTATGCCGGATATCTTTAAAACCTATAACTGTTCACTTTTACCGTTCAATTTCACCGTCACCAAGGAAGGCATAGTGACTCTAGGGGCCAAGGAAGGTATGGATACGATCATCAGGGGCCTTAAGGAAAGACATTATATAGGGGCCTTAATGCCACACTTTAGGGGCTTGCCTTATGACTTGCTATTCCGGGTTAGGCCCAGCTACTCAGTTCAAGGAAATACATATCAGTAAGGTAGCCAATCAGTTCAGTTCAAGTGACATATCAGTAGCCAAGGAAATACATATCAATGACATATAAGCTTCATGGGTTAGATATTAATGAACAGGCCATATATCTGGATTGGCTGGTATATGATTTACTGGTGAGTATTTCAGGGACATGATTACACCTGAATAGCAGATATATACTATGAATTACCAATTGTCAAGTATTACCGTTAAGGGTTACTACACCAGGCAAATCTGGATAACGTGAAAAGCGGTAAGAGCTCGTCGTCTTTCTTGATGCAATTTATTACATAGAGCAATAACCATTTATGCGTAATTATGGAGTAATAGATATAACTCGAATTAGTCTATGAACCATTTATTAGTCATGTTTCTATGCCTGATACTCTATTGCTAACCTAATTAAGCAACTAGTAAGTATGTCGATGAACTGGACTCTAGTCTTGCACGTTCCAGCCTAATTATATGGATACCTATGGCACTGTTGTTAACAATTACATATATTGCGAGCTTATCTTTACTCACGATAATGAAACATCCTAGAGAGTATATTCTCTGTCTGCCACCAGAACTCACAACAATGGAGTAAATATAAGGCCCACGGGTATATTTAGTGTGAAACCGTTTACAGGCTTAAGGTTAGCACGACAAAGTACACTACTAAGCAACCATGCTCAGATCGTAACGAGTTAATCATTAATTGACGTTTACAGTAATCTAATTGGTAGAGCAAGCTTGTTCCAAGGAGAAAGTATTTGCTAGTGTTGTTTCTGAATTACTTGTTTGACTGTCCATGGTTGAAACATCAACGATAATGCAATTCAAATACGTAGCTGAACTATGCATAATACAAGCTGATAGTCTGTTCCAGTATAATGATTAACGAGCTTATTATGATTGACTTAGAGTCCGATCTAGGGAATAGACCTAACTATAACTCGGTGTAAATCGATCGTATTACTCGAACTGGGTGTTATGCAGCGGTATTAGTTCGTGATGAATCTGGTATGGTTGTAAGTATAAGGCTCGTACTAATGGTTGTTAAATCTTAGGTCTAGTACAAAAAGCAAGTATCGTAGCATGCTCATGTTATACTAGTATTTATTGCCATTGCTGAATACTATATTATCTGCTTACTACGTATTAATGGTTCAACTCCATCTAGAGCAGAGGTAATACTAGGCATACAGTTGCTTATTTCATTCCAGTTCTGTCTTACAAAGAGTATATTACTAAGTATCCTACTGTACTTACGTAGTACTCAGGCTTAGTGGTACTCTTTTATGTAAGCTTACGGCTGTCTTATTCAGTAAACTACTGTCTTACCCTGAATATGTGAGCAAGCAACTATCGTCCTAGTAAATACTAAAAAATTATTACGTGTCAATAGACCAAGTTAACTTAATGGTTCATGTATCCACGAGTAAAGTAATAAAACAGAGCGTTAATAATTCTAGCAGGCTTAGTTGCATACTTACTCTTAGTACTATTTCAAATCCAAGGAGAATAGCTGGTGAGCCCTTAGTAAGTAAGCACGACTTTGACGGATTCGTGATAACCTGTAGTAGGAAAATGACTTGATTCAGCGGCTTACACCTTACTTAGGTTACACTAGTGGTAAAACGGGCGCTGTTAGTAATAAACCATAGCAGCTTATTGATAAACTTGTTAGCCATTAGTTCTACAAAAACGTACATCAGAGTCATTTACAGCCCACATCATTTACAGGCACTAATCACGAGCAGTTGAGCCGCGTTAGTGTATGGATTACTAGCAACGGGGCAAAGGTATGAACTCTATTACGGATAATGTAAGCTGCTCTATTTTAAAAGTACTATTTCACAGACATGAAGCAGCTTAGTTAGTAATATTATAATCAGCATATAAGTGGTGCAATTACACCGAGTCCAGCAAGTCTATATACACCATATTACGTTCAAAATGGCTAACCCTCCTATATTATGGAAAGATAAGGCTGTATTCTGTGGCTAGAGTAGTTGATTAAGCCTACTACTATCAAGCTGGTTAACACGAATTACACGTGATTTTACCCTGATGTTAATTGACATATACGACCTGACAGAACTCGTAACCGCTATGCCTTAGTAATCAGTGTTTTATCAATCTTCTAATTCACGTCATCTTTTCACTAAAGGCTAGTACTCACGAATTAATAGTCAGATAACCATTAATTACCTCATAGCAAATCGTAAATGGTTTTCCTAAGTTACTACATAGTGAGCTTGTACAATAGACCGCGTATTATGTTCAGTGAGCTAGTAGTCCTAGATACTGAGTAGAAAGGGTTTATCAACTAAGCCCGTATACGTGCTTGCTGAGCCACAACACGCAACTGTATTTATCAATTCTCCTATTGGGCCCGTGAATAATAAGCCACTTGTTAACACCAGGTTAGTTTACTGAGTCATTATAGTTTTTACTAAGCAGTCTTTTACTCATAGAGCTCAGTTAGTGCTAGCATATTAAGAAAACGCCAAATGACACGTTTATGGACTCTTAACCATTTTCATTACTTCGAGTGAAATTCTACTACTAGCTAGTGCACCGGTATAATGCCCTTCGGGTTACGACTAAAGCAGCTTATGAATTATGAGCCTTAATGATCAACTAGTTAGAGTACATTATTTGTGTAAGCATGAGCTAATTATGAACCAGAATAACTAAGTGACACTATGAAGTACTTGTTCTCCTAGTTTGACCTTGGCATGGTCCAGCTTACTGCTGAATCACTATGCCTTAGTACTAAACGCTATTAATACAAGGTAAGCAGCATGAGTTATGGAGCCTAGTGCATACATGAAAACTAGAAACTTACCCGAAATAAGAGTACGAACTTCATGTATAGTAAATAGAGAACCGCCTAATAAAGTAACTGGCCGTGTGAGCTCTGATTAAGTTATACAGAGCAATAAGTCTCGTATCAATGCCTCTGTAAATGCTACCTGTTGCTTAAATAGGTCAGCTCTTTAGACTCCAAGACTAAGGTATTCTACTGCTTAATATTAACGGCATACTCTTAGTAGTTTCCTACGGGAGACTGTTGTAAACACACTCTTTGTACTGTTGTATTACATAAGTAGTACTACCGTACAATTTACTACGTCAATTCTACTACTAATAAACATACCATTGTATTTATTTCACCTTATATAACTCTTGAACCAGATAGTACGCAATCAATAAACTAGGCATATGAATTACCATGTATAGCAGCTAATAGGCCAACTTGGATTGCCTTAAACCTTAGTATGTGCATGAGTAACATCTAGGCTGACTAAGCATTACATATATGATGACTAGGCTTAGTACAGCTGTTTACTTCGTAATCGTTCCAATCTTCTGGTCATATCACAGAATTCTCTATGGTATTTATACTACCAAGTATAAGGCTCGTGCACCTAATGTCTCGTAGTACATAAGCTTCTACGTCTTGAGTAAATGCCATAGTGCACTATGCTTAACAGGCACGAGCATGGAAAGAGTGCTAATATGGTAAGCTGCTCCTGATGGTCAAGTACGTAACGTTATCTAGCCTTAGTGCAAGAATAATAAGCCCCGTTACCATGGATAGACAGTTATTGCTTTCTATGTATCACATCATAGTCATGCTAAGCTTGCCTGAGGTTAACCATTGATTGATACTACGATAAATTACCTGTAAGCGTATATGTGATTCCAAGCCCCGGACTAAGCCGGCTCAGAACACGCTTATCCCGAGGTCAGAGAAACCTAGTCACTGTTGAGTTAGTATTTCGTTACCAAATTATTCAGCTGTTTATAAGTGCTATATCCTTTCATTAATATACAAGGGTTTGGACGGCTAAGCATTAGCTGTAACTTGAGCTGTCTAGAGCAGCTTAACTAAGCCTACGTGCCTCGAAATGCTTATGTCTAACCGTGTCTAGAGTCCATTATCCTGGTGAGTAAATAAGTGAGCTTACTCGTACTAGCTATATAGTTCCATGGCATGGTATGATTTATACGGATACTGCTGAAATAGGACCAAGGCACTCTATGGGTATACAATGTCGTAATTTATGTAGGGCAGTATACTAAGGTTTTCTACCATCATGATGTGACACTAGTATTTCTCCGTGCTTAACTCTACTACAAGTCATACATACTATGGATCCATAACCTGTGGTAAGCTCACTCTAATGGTCATGCACCAGTGTATGTAATATTCTATCCTAGGTAATAAATGCTTAGCGTTAACACATGATAAAGGTAGTAATGGACTAACAGGGCACCAGAATAGTCATAGGGCACGAGGTAAATGAAGTACGATAAAGTCTATGATAAAAAAGAAACATAGGATTATGATTAGAGTGCATAAATGACTATGGGTGAACATGAATAGGATAACACTACGAGCACTATACACACTAGCCTAGGCTGAGTCTGTAATGGTGTAATTAAAGCCCTTTCTTATAAAGCACACTACGTAATACTAGCTATATTCTATTTTATTGTGCCTCCATGTATAAGACTCTAATTATGCCCTTAGTACCATAATAGTCCAAGCTAAGCTGGTGAAATAAGCTTACAACACGTGATGACATACAGGCTAATGCATTAATTGGTTCAAGGAGTAATATGGTAACAATGATTGGGTCATTTGCTTGGATAGGAAAACCGAGTAATAAATCCCAAACTAGTGTTAGGGGATCAGATTGCTCGATGCGAGTTACCCTATTCAGAGGCCGCGGATGATTGTTTACTCCTCGATCTGAAGCAAAGCAACTAATGAGCCAACTGGTGCTGCAAAGAGAACGGAACTTAGACCTACCCCGTAGATTCGGATGATTAGGCATGATACCACTGAAGGATAGATTGGAACAAACGGTTTTGATCAGTGGATTTCTAAATTAGAGGTGTCCGTGCCACATAAATGCCTCAACTGGTGACTGGCATGTAGATCATGCTACCTCTATAAATGCCTCGTAAACCAGCCGCAATCGAATCTGTTCTCATGCTTAATATCATAATGGTGAAACACATAACGAAAGAGAGAGCGGGAAACAAAAGTGAATTAAGGACCAATTGGACCGAGTGATGTTCATCTAGCTATTCCCACACCAAAGCCATAATGAAAAGAGGGATTGATTCGAACCGATCTTGCTAAACCTCCACCTCAAACAAGAGCCCACAAAACTTATGATCGCCTTAGTGCTCATAGCCCTCATAACCCACATTTAAGTAACTCCGATTCTGATAGAGCGGATTTGGGCGCTCCAGGCAGTCATTATAGTTAAATAAAGGTGAATGAACCGATTTCATCTAGTAGCCGTAAATAAAAAAAAGAGAAATATAGAGCCGTCATAGGGGAAAGTCAAACAGGTCCCCCAGATAGAATATAGAGTCATCGGATACCCCTAGTTAGTCGATGAAGTCACGTCCATCCACTTAGGTTTGGTAGGATCCAGGCGTGTGTGCCCCTAGCCCCCTAGCCCTGAAACAACCAGAAATGAACGTATATAATATTATAGCCCCACCAGCTTCTTTTTTAGGGCCTTTCAATTCAATCAGTTGTCCGAAGCCCCGGGAAGGAAGGATAACGTCGTTATCCTCTCTCCGAGCCAAACGAACAGAGGAAGCCTGGAAAACCAGGTTATACCTTTAGGAAGGGGGTGAGGTACGAACCCGAACTACCGTAGTAACCATTTTGAGATAAATTTAAGGGGGTAGGGTACGAACCCGGAGGTCTATATTCCATAGGATAGGAGACTTTTTACTACCATAGTTAGGGCGGGCTAATTGAGAGCAATCCCTTGCTTGAAGGAGCTTACTGATCTAGAATAAGCTTAGTGATTCAACTATGATTCTTTTTTCTGCCTCAACGTAATTTAAGAATCCACATAACAGTGGAAGCGCAGTGATGGCTCCAACAAGGGTTGTTGTTTAACTAACGCCCCCTTCTCCCTTGCTTTAAGGGAGGGCGCGGGGATGCCTTTTATGCCACGTTATCATAGATCATGAATGAGAAGCAAAAATCTCCTAATCTAATTGTCATAATCTCAGATAAGAAAAAAGCATAAAACCATCCCCGAACAAAGTGAAGTAAACGGCCCGCCCTGGTAAGTGAGCCTTCCTTACCCTCATTCCATTCATTCTGCCCTTAAGGGAGGGTTGGTTAGGGCGAACCAGAATGGGATCACAAAACACTCAATAAATTCTGTATAAAAGGAGTTAACATAGCTTGACGGTGTCTTCCCCTATCCCTATGCTACGCTCGGGCGGCTCCTCCCTCACCCATATGAAGGAGTTTATTCTTTAAAAGACAGGAAAGGGAAGAAAGACTACTTGCTTTCGCTCGTGAGGGAAGGTGACTCGCTGTATATCCAGCTACGGGCTTCGTCTTTCACGTGGCGGAAGGCTTGTTTTGCCATCACCCCTCCTTTATAGTATAAATCCCAATATAAAGCCTTACGGGCTTTGCCCTTTCAAATCAAAATATATTATTCCATAGTTTCACTCGTTACCTTTCTTAATTAGTCCAATCTTTAATTCAACAGGTAGGTAAGACTTCGCCTCCTTTACCAATCTCCTTAGGCCAATCCCAATATCCACTCGTTTACTCGTGAATATCCGCCTGTTCATTCACTCGAAAAGAAAGGCAAAGTCTATTACCTTGCCCCTATCTTTATGCAGATTTTATCTCCCATTGGTCGAGCTTGCGTGCGCATCCTCTTAGTAGTTTTATTGGGTAAATACCGGATTGGGGAAAGAATTGGGTAAAGACCGGCCCAATCAAAATATCCCAACTGTCTGCATCCGGGTGGGATAAATAAGCGGGGACCCAAATTGTATGATCGGGTCGGGTATTTTGCGTATAACGTATAGAGTAGGCTTTTCTCTATAAAAAGATTCTATCCAGTAGAGAGTTTCAGCTGTTAGCGGGGTTGACTTATTGATGGAAATAACTTAAACCCATTAGTTATTTATAACTCCCTTTATCCAAGGGAGAGTAATATTCTTTTCCTCTCCCGTTCGGTGGTCGAGCTTGCTTGCGCATCCTCCTCAATGTTAAAAACTTTCTCTCTTTTTCTAGAACAGGACATGCCAAAGCACATTTGCTTAAGTTTGTAGCCCTCTGTGAAGAACTTTAGTCCTAGCCTTATGTTATGGCTAACCTATTCTGTCATTCCCTTTTAGATGAAGCCCTTTAATAGTTTAACAACCTTCCTCAAGGCTCCATAGCCTCTTTCATCAGTTGGCCCAAACCTTCGTGAACATGTTGACCTTGGCCGTTGATGAGTCCATCCTTGCAAACCCTACGACTAGAAAGTAAGAAGAGTAATAGTTTCTATTTACTACTGACTTGCCATTGTAAGTAAGGCACTGACTCTCGAACATGGCACAGTCATTTCTACAGTCATTTCTGGGAAGACAGTAATTTATACAGCTATTCATTTCTACAGGCACTTATACAGCCCCATGTATTGCTGCCTCGCTTCAATAATTGACTCCTTTTCCTTCATTGCAAAGTCTCTCACATAGGACTAAGAACCAGCTATCCGCCCTCCCGCATCTATTAGGGGGAACCAGCTCCACCCGAATCCTTTCCCTCGCGCGCCTTGAAACCATATCCTCTCCATTTGGCCACAGCACCGTCTTTGTCAGTTCCAGTCCAGGGACAGGATCGCAAGCGCACCTGGAGAGCCTCACCAGTTGATGACTTATTGATCCCGCTCTTCGCCGATTTCTGAACTACTTTGTTCATTAGAATAGGAGTAACTCGAGTCAGGTAAAGTCCCCAGCTCGAAGAACCTCATCTCGTTTCTTTAGCGAAACCTACGCTCCCTTCGTTCCGTTTGCAGCACCCAAGAAGTAAAGATAGCTCGCGCGGGAAGGACAGGTGCTTTGACAGGCACGGTCGGGGATAGAACCCGGCTTTCTGCTCCGAACAAAACCTGCAAAGAATATGAACCTCTTCGACCGGGTTTGGGCCTTGATATACAGGTTCCTTTTAGGCTCTCCTCTCTTTTTGGATTCATTTATCAAGCAGCAGGTAGCGGGGGCAGTGTTATTAAGAATCCACATATAATAATAGTTGTAGTATTCGGTTTTCGGAATTAGGGCCTGGATCCGGGCGTGAGCAGTTAAGACCCGGCGGCAACCCCGACGGCAACCACCCACGCCTAGTCGTAACGGGCGGTGAAAGGAGGAAAGACTCTGGTATTTTAAGGAGACAGCGGTAACGCCTTCCCTAGCGTCATTGAGTACTAGCCCCCAGACCCATAGTGATTGAGTACTTGCCTTATTACTTGCCTTACTAGTGGGGTGAGGTTCTCTGACTTATGACTTGAAACCGTGAGTTCAGTGCATGATGGCTCATGAGTTCAGCGAGGGAGGAAAGACTATTTAACCATGAGGTGTTCCGCGAAGCCCGGACCCTAAATACATGCGCAACAACTGGACCAGCAACATAGATAGATAGCAAAAAGAATGGTTTACACACAACCAATAGTAGCCCCTAGATCACTGCTCTACAACTGTACCATCCACATAGCAGGAATCGGGGTCTTCATCCATTATATACGAGTCAATGAAATGAACTGGATGTTTTCTTTTCTTTGTTGAGGATTGATAGGAAAAATGCACGAATTCTTATTATATGATGCTAGACAGCTGGGTTAAAGTGGAGAAAATTCCAGGGTCTCCGAAAATCTCACTGATTTTTATAACCCTGTTTTACTTATGTTTTGTTTCCCCTCTGCTTGGGCTTCGCTAACCTCCCTTTTATCCTGCTATTTTCCAGCTACCACCGTGCGTGCCTTCCCACTACTGTGCTACGCCTTCTTTGGCAAGCAAGCAGGCTTTTACCAGATGCGTTCCTTTACACGGGCCAAATAATCCTAAATTCTCTTGAAGGAGATAGGATCTAGAAAGAGAAACTCTTTATCAATCTGCATAACCTGACTTTCGTCGGTTTTTTAAAACAGAGTCTTCAGCTTTTTCCATACATTATTCGGGCAGTCGATCCCACTTGTATGAAAGCGAATCTCCCGAGAGATGTAGGTCGTTATGACGCCTACAACCTCATCTTTCTTCCCGTCGATGACAAACTTCTGCTGGTCATCCTTTGGATCTGGAACCGCAGTTTTGGTAAACTGCCATAGCCCTTTACTCTTAAGCAATGTTTCCATATCTTGTGCCCAAACTCCATAATTATGGCCATTCAAAATCACCGGCTCTAACTTGGAACTCATAATGTCGATCTACAGATCTAATCCCTGATCCAGTCTGCAAGTCGAAACCCTAAGTCAATCAGAATTGCAGCATTCTCTTCTTGATGATTTCAGCAGCATTTCTATGGCCAATGAATGGGACAGACCATACCTTGATTGCCTCAGCTTTGTGCACCAAGAAATATATTATTATGGGGTAAGTTCGGCTTCTCTTATATGCAATTGTAAGTCTGATTGTGATATTGATATGCAATATAAAAATCTGTTGGGCAAATCAGGTTCTATTGATGGTTATAGGAAGAGCACTGTTCTCTCTCGTCATAATATTTTGGATGACAGCCACAATATAGAGCAGGTCCATGAAGAATTAAGTCCCCAACAGCAGAGAAGATGTGCTCCCAAATTGCAGTAATAACCAGCAAACAGAGATAGTACAGACAGCCAGGGTATTTTATTGTGTGGAGTATGATGATCTTACCAAGTATGTTGTGAGTACAGAGAGATATGATCCAATTCATTATTGGATGGAATCAGTGCTCAGAATAAGTACAGGCTCACTTGGACACCAGATTGCAGCATTGATCTTAAGAGATGTGAGGCCTGAAGATTCTCCTTTCCTTATAAGAAGCAGAGTGATTGGAGGACCAGCATGTCTATGGATGCCGCTCACAATATCCTTTTTTTGGTTTATAATAAAATACAAGGGAAGAACACTTGTCCTTGACATGATGATCAAATGGTTGCACTGGATATTTTATATCACCTAATAGTTACAGAGCCGGTTGTTTACCCATAAGAAGCAAGGACAGGTGTAGCATCCGTAGATCCGATTGATCCAGTAGTTTACCTTGTTGAAGCAGGAACAGCCTTGACTGGATGGATATTTTGATTGGGCACTAGTTTCATATCCTCCAGGCATAGGGGAAGGAGTTCCGGTTCCAGGTTAAGATCCAGGTAGTGAAGGTCCAGATCGATAGCCAGACCCTACTACAGTAGCAGATCCATTAGCAGATCAATACCCAGCAGCATAAGTAGCACCTATTGAACCAGCAAAGTCAGCATCATATCCAGTAGCATAGGTAGCATAGATACCAGCAACAGTAGCATAGTAAGCATATCCTTCAGTAGCACCACCAACAGCATACCCTACAGAGCGGCAAGCCGGCAAACAACAGAAGGAGATGAAGCATACGATCCAGTATACTCAGTAGATCCAGTAGAACAAATGGTAGATTGAGATCCATATCCATTGGATATTTTGATTTATTTTATTGGAAGGACATCTAATAAAAAATACGTCAATAGGACCTTGATGGGACAACACCGCTGAAAGGGGGTAAAGTGGCAATACAGCTCGTTAAAATGGCAATTTCAGCGATTCAAGTAAGAAGCCCTCCACCCCGAATCCAGACCTTTGGGATAGTTCGACTTCCTCGCCCTCCTCGCTCTCCTTATGTCAAGCGAGCAGTCCCTCCTTTGTAAGACGAGCAATTATTCCTCTTGACATTCAATAGAGAAGACCGGACCTTAATCTTCGGGCTGAGATCCTCCTACTCTACTTAGATCACTCTAACTTACTTAGCTACAATAGTTTAGATCTTACCTACTCCTCGAAACATTAGACAATATATACCATCAATATAAAACTATCTAACCAACAATAGTAAGTATAGAATAAACAATAGGATTCATAGTCTACAATTACTCTAACCAACAAGATATAAGGAAGGAACTTAGGAACTAGATTTATGAACTTGTCCACTTGCAAAAACAATAATTTACGAGAACCTCCACTAACGATCAAACACCCATGACTTCACTTTAACAACCAGTTTGACTAGTACTTTTACCAAAAAACCCCTAGCCTTACCTATAGAGATTTAAACAACTACACTATCTCTGAAGTAAACCCATAGAACCTTATGCATTAACAAGACTCCTTAGCAAGGAACATACTCTAAACTCGAAACTAGTTTACTCCTTTGAAATATATACCTTCTCATTCAATTGTTTTATTATAGGACCTCTTGTTGAATTCAATTTTGGTATTGTTGAAGAACTAGAGGGATTGTTGAAGATACAGGAACCCACCACTGAAAGCTTACCACCAAGTTTTACCTCTTTACCACAAAGACTATTTTAACTCGGTCCCACACCGAAGACATTGGCTATTTACTATTACGGTTCATAAGTACCCAGAAAGAGCAAGAGTAGGAAAGACGAAGAGCGGAAAACCCTCTTTGATCTTTCTTTGAAACCTCCTATCGATCCCATGAGTTGAGAATCACCTATTTGTTGAGAACGCCGAGACCGGGCTTTTTTTTACTCTTATTCCAAGGCAGAATATAAGGGGCATTCTTGGAAGTTTTAACACGTACCGGACCATACCAATTTGAAGCTTACATTTCAGATGATCGGAACCTCCAGAATTACTCTACTACCCAGTTCATAGTTACCCTTGCTTCTTACTATGTGAATCATAAGGAATGAAGAAGTCTGCATCATGGTTATTGCTCTATATGATCAGAGGGACCAGACCTATTCAAATTCGATCCCATCACCTATTAGTTAGAGAGGTGCCACCAAACTTTCGATTGAACTAGGTGCCGGGCATCGTACCATCTAAGAAAATACCCATCGCATATACGAGGGAGGAGGCTGCGATAATCCTCAACGTGTCAATTAGCATCACAGTCACATTTCTTTCTATTCCTCAGAGATCAACATCAGGAAATTACCTACCCACTACGACAACTAGTTACTGCTGCGGAAACACCTACCACCTACGACAAGGCGAACCTATTTTCCACCTTGACCTATTTCACTGCGGAACCACATCGAACACATTACGGAATTTACTCTTTGGTTACACACCGACTACCGAACTTTTTATACGGAAAGCGCGGAAAGGGAACTCTTATATTTCAAAGGAAACAAGCAGCGGGGAAGGGCAACTCAACTTATTGGATTCTTCGCATATAAATAACTAAGGGGAAAACACATTCTATTTCTATTACATTTCAAGAGGAAGAAGCTTGGAACATTAGCTCATGAACAGACGATATTAACTAGTAGCAGATTATATCCTATCAATATTACTCCTTATTACAGACAGAATTTACATAGGAATTGACTCCATCATTACACCATAAAATGGAGAGAAATTACGATTTCGAGAGCATTTTCACATGAAATAACTACCTGAATTAACGAATGGAAATCTACCATCGAATCAACCATCGATTACTCATTAGATCACTTGCTAAATCACTTGCCATTACTAACAGAATTACTACAGCATTTACTAATGATAAACACCAGCACGCATCGTTTATCACAATCAGACTCCAATCTATCTATGATTCAGAGAGGAGCAGATGTTCTAACTTACGAGATTATTGCCATCATTCGAACCATCAAAATTCGGGCATAATGCATCGTAATATAACATCGCATGTACTTTCCTCTTCGGAGAGTACGTGTTAATCAGCAGCAGATACGAAGGGAACGACGGGGCACCTCAGGAACAACCGAGGCGAATGGACATGACCGACCGAGGGGTAGATGTAGTTAGCGTGGTGTTAGCTCGACACGATGTTCATTCTTTTGATTGCACTTTATTACATTCGAGACAACAAGGGGCTGTGACTTATGTTTATTCTTTCATTGACTGACCTCGAAGAGCCGATCACTATAAATACTCTCCTGGGCTTAGACCAATGTTGAATTATAGACGTCACACCCTTGATTGACGATGATCTCTATGCACTTACATGATGACTTCGTTGCTAACGCCCCTAACTACCCCGAGAGAAGGGAAATGGGAGCAGAGACTTCGGGAAGTCTAGGAATACTAGAGTTTAGCTGAGTAGACTGAATAGCTGGAGTGAATCTTTACTGATAGAGAAAGATGAACGACCTACATATGGCCTAAATTAATGAAGTTATGAGAAGGAGGAAGATTTGCATCAGGCAAATCCCCGACGACATAACTATAAGGGGATATAAGGGGATAAAATAGGAAGTAGTATTAGGAGATTGAAAGTATGCTTTATAGTATTATCTCTTTAGAAGTGTAGGGGTGAGGATATAACCTCCCCAGCTTTCCTTCTTTTATTAGTTTATAGATTGTTAGAGTAATAGCTTTACTATACTATTTTATTATGATTTTATTGATGATTATTATTTTATAATTGATGATTAGTCATTATTTTATTATTGACTATTAGTTTTTTAGTGGACCCCTTCTTGATGCTTATTGTATCCGCAAGGAATAGAATTTATGGCCTTTACTCTCCATTAAACTTAGCGATCAACAGGCTATAATACTTATCTTAAGGAAGGTGCAAGTAGCGGTAACTAAGCCAACTTCTACAGGCACAGGGGAGGAAATTAATTGAACTAGAATAACTTATATTATGATTACTGAAAGGATGGCTATAACTATTATAAGTATTTTGGCTACTACTGGGACTACTATTAGCATCACTTTTTAAACGACATAGATACTTACATTAGGGTTTGCTTGTACTTCGCCTACCATAAGGCCCCACACATAGACTATTTATGCATTCTGGGCTAAGGCACCCTAAGTGGCGATCCTGCGAAGTGTTACTGCTTTAAGGGACACTTTTAGGGGCCCAATATCTACTGATACCATCTATACCTTAAACTCTAACAATACTAGAACCTTAGGGAGGGTGAATCGGACCAGGAGGGCTTCGATCCAAAGAAGAGGGCGCAGGAGACTAGATTTCATAGAAAAGGAGTGGGGAATGAAAAGGGTTCTTTTAAGGAGATAAAGAAGGTATAGAATGGCGTAGGAATTAGACTCAGTTGCAAAGATGCTAATTTCTTCATTGGGACGAATGGAGATAATCACAAATCGAGTGGAGTATTATTTATGCTTTTAGGCGTTATTAGTATATATGGTTCTATTTGGTTGGCATCACATTATTGGAATTAGTATTACATTATTGGATTTATTCGGTTTACATCTAACATATCGCTATTGATATCGAATGATGTCGAAGACTAGCATGATGTTTAGGATCGGGTATAGAATGATGTTTAGAATTGGATATCGAATGAGGGTGAGGATTAATTAAAATTACTATATGGAGAATGAACTAACTTTAGATTTAAGGGTTAATGCATGCGCTTTTACTTTGAGTAGGGAGGACTAAGCTGGAACAAGGCTGACCTCTACACCCGAAGGGAAGGACATAACAATTAACACCTTATATAGTATTACTACTACTTTGAAGATTGCTATTAGTATTTGTATCTTGTTTATTATTGGAATGATTACCTACATTACTTTCTCGAGGGCACAATAACTTACTATAGGAAGGTTTATGAGTTTGCCTGCCCAACCTACATACTATTTACACGTCCAGGGTCAGGGTACATACAGGGGCGATACAGCTAAGTGGCACTACAATAGGGGTGCGTTTTAGGACCTCAATCAGTACTGCTATTTGTACATTCCATTGTACTGCTACTATGACCTTCAACTCTACTGCTGCTACCTTAGGAAGAGTGCTTTTTACCATCATGAGGACTTCGCTCCCAAGGAGTAAGCCAAGGAGCCGACACGGCCGGATTATGGTTTAAGGTTCCCGGATTTTTCGCCATAATAAAAGTCAAGTGTGCGGAGGGTCAATTAGGAATTGGTAGAAGTTTTAGTGTTTTGTTTATTGGATATTTACTGATGATAACTTATTGGATATTTATAGATTACAAGGATCCGGTGCAATTCGACTACTATCGAGAATGAACTCACTGAAGAGTAACTCGGTGCGGTAGGTACTAATACATAGAGCAAGGTATTAGGATAGAGCAGGGTATGAGGATAGTATAGAAACCATGTTTTGTCCCGGTCTCGGCTGTCAGCATCCCACAACCACACAGTCTGGTTCTCGTTCATGCGAAGGCAGGTTCCACACTCCTGGATCTACTGCTGCTGGATATTGTTGAAACGGATAGCTTGGGATTATATAATGGTCTATCAGAGCAGCAACCTTGTTGGGATGGATGGGGACAGGCTTCAGACTGTTAAGAGATATATGCCCAGACAGATTTATATCACGGCGGTTATATATGTTATTTCTTTATACTACGGGATTCAGGCGCGCCAGCGGTAGCGGTATGCAAATTCTGAAAGTAAGCAAGTTTCCTAATGAAAAAATGCAAATAGTGAATTGGGAGCAAGAACTTAATCGGGCTCAACAAGTGAATTGCCATCAAATAACCAAGGAACTACCCTGTAAAATAGAATCTATGACTGACTGGCGTATGACCCTACCCAGCCTCTATTTAATT
>Ga0233342_1000061_pt1 | contig 32632 bp, 14 predicted proteins | sample GEONDECOMP273_FD_180706 | JGI IMG/M metagenome (GOLD analysis project Ga0233342, IMG submission 180706) | Leaf litter microbial communities from Shasta-Trinity National Forest, California, United States - GEON-DECOMP-273 | ecosystem: Environmental > Terrestrial > Plant litter > Unclassified...
ACGCTCAAACCCAGTTTTATTCGCCAGATGACTTCTCAGAAAGATGCCAGCTGTAGCCCTCCCTATCAGCCAGTTATGAAGCTGCATAGCCACTATAATAGCCTTTAACAGAAGAATAGCCTTTAACAGACTAAGCCTCCCAGATGCTGTTTTTTTATAAGAAAAACGCTTTTAAGACAGACTTGGCATCCCGCCATTCCTTCTCTGCATACGCTTCTTCAAAACTGGAGGGCTCACCCGGCTTTCTGCTGTCATGCAGTAGCGCCACAGTATAAGTAAAGGCCACCATCCACACACACCTCTAGCCTAAGTACTTTTATTTGCTATACTACGAAAAATAAATCAGAAAACTCCTGAATGCCAATATCCTCATACCTCTAAGATACTCTAAATGGGTAGCCCATCTTTTTCCATTCCGGAAGAAAAGTGGATAAATAAGGTTGTGTGTAGATTTCCAAAATATCCATCAATTTTCCCTCAAATAGAATTACCCACTCCCCAAGATGGACCACATACTACAGAAAGTAGTGGGGCCTCAAGGATATCTATGATGGACGGTTTCTCAGGATATAATCAAGTAGCAATGGACTTGGAGGACAGGAAGAAGACAACATTCACGACACCATGGGGGACATTCATGTATGACAAGATGCCCTTTGGACTCATAAATGCAGGTGCCACTTTATAGAGAGCAATGGACATAGCCTTCGTGGGGGGAAAGATATAAGTTCATAATTGGAAGGACCCCGGAGGTTTTCTTCTCAATTGCATCACCAAAGACCAAGTGGAGGAGATAGTGAATGAATTCCACAAGGGAATTTGTGGAAGGACACCAAGCAAGCCTGGAAAGCAACAGCTTCTAAAATAGGATACTACTGGGCCTTTTTAAAAACACAAATAAAATGGTAAGAGCCTGCTTGCTCAGAATGTCAAATATTTGCAGGTAAGCAGAAGTTTAAATCATTGCCTCTGAAGCTAGAAGCTCCTTTCCAACAAAGGGGCCTGGATTTTATTAGATAAATCAAGCCAAACTCCAGTGGACAACACAAATACATATTTATCGCTACGGACTACTTCACCAAATGGGTGGAGGCCATCCCCACAAGTAATGCTGATGAAAGCACAATAATGAAGTTTTTTATAATATAATATCTTGTAAAGATTTGGTTGCCTAAGAAGATTAGTCACAGACAATGCAGCAGCATTCAAGTCCACCAAGATGATAGCTTTCTGTCAAGAGTATGGCATAGAATTTGTTCATTCAACAACTTAATACCCACAAGGCAATGTTTTTAGCGGAATCCTCGTTTATAAGGATCATCAATAAAATGCTGGAGCATAATAAAAAGGCTTGGGACTCTCACCTCAAATATGCATTGTGGGCAGAAAGGATTAGTACTAAAAGGTCTCACTATAACTACCATTATCACTATAACTGTCACTTTATTCACACTAAACCTTTACAACATTCTCCAATACTATTGAAAAGAACCCTTACAAAATTATTCCATATGCTTTACAACAATCCTTACAACATTTCTTCAATATTATTTACAATAACCCTTAGAATATTTGACAATCTTCTTAATAGTAGCCCTTACAACATTCTTTACATAAAACAACTAGCAAGCATAAATACCTTGCCTTGATAACTGGAGGAGATAGATTGTGTTACCATTGATCACTGCTTTTCATCTGCTTTCTTATCTAACCTTGCTACTTCACATGCCGCCTTCTCTGCCTTTATTGCTTTATATGTTGCTTTCTCTACATTTGCTGCTTCATTAGTGGCCTTCTCTACCTTCATTGGGTCATTCATTGCTTTTACCAAGTAAGCCTCATGCTTCCATCCCTTGGCATCATCATTATTCTTAAAGTTCTAGGTCATTCCATCCTTTAAGAGAGAAACAACTCTAATTCATGCCAAGAAACCCCAATCCATGCAAAGAGATCTTCACCAAGAGAACAAAACCTAATTAATAGAAATATTCTTTCCAAGAGAAACCCTAATCCATGCCTTTCCAACCCTTCTTCAAGATAGAGGAAAAACCTAGGTTAGGTCAAGAGATACCTATCATCACCAAAAGATCAAAAAAGATTAGTCTCTACCAAAAGAAACCCTTAACTTTGCTAAGGACTCCTCTTACTTTTTTTTTAACCTTATGAAAGTTCACTGGAAACCTTCTTGTACCTCGCTTGCTTCTTATACCACTTGATTAGAAGATCTGCAAAATTATTTATGCGAGAAATGATAAGTTTTGGCACTTGTATATACGAGACCAAAACTTTTGTATGGGTCCGACCTAACATATTGATTTCATTTTTGTTTGGGTCCAATTGAACCGAGACGACCTATAAATTGGGCACAAAGACTGGTCAGGCTATTTTTAAACTTCATATCTATAAAAGAAATCCTTTGGAGTTAGAGGTAGTGCCTTATACAGTTGGAAAGGTCCCGAAATAATATTTTAAACCATATGTCATATGCTCCCATTTGAGCTAGTTATTCAGTTTTAAATGGCCTTAAAATATAGGGTATCCAAACTAGGCATCATCCTCCTTATACTTTTGCTTCTTAAACACTTCTTCAAGACACTTCATGTGGGCACATCATTATTGCTTCAAGGGGATTCTTTCATTTTCTTTGATATTGACTTGTTTGCATGGCTTGACCACTTCATGGTTGCATTCCAAGGCTTCATAGTTCATCAATATTTCTTCAACAATATTCCTCTATTACTTCCACATCATAATCACTAGTACATTCTCATTGTTGGCCCCCAAAGTATATCCTAAGTTTTTAAACCGTTTTTTAGCGAGCTAAGGTAGTAAGTCTTGGCACACACAGAGCAACGTCAGTGAATTTGCGCGTCACTACGACAGTATCGATGCGGAGTGACAGCATCAGGGTACTCTATGTAACTACACCAAGGCTGGCGTGGAGTAACAACCTTAAAATGCTAGCTAACAAAATGAAGAGAGCACGCAGGAAAAAGCAGTTAAGGGACATCATGGATAAGGCCACGCATGAGGATGATGGAATGATGGAGGAAAATGATCTTTCAGGTGGCATATGGACAGCTAAGTCCACGTGTGGAAACCGTTAGACCCAGCATTAGTGGTATAAAAGCAAGGACACATAATTAAAAAGGGTTGGTTTGTTGCTTTGTAAATTAGTCCGTTTGGTTTCACGGGGGTTATCGTGTTTTGTTGGTTGGTCGTCCGTCATTAGAGGTTCACTGGTTTATGTTGTTGCTCTAGTTTTTGAGTATTATATGTGTACGTACTTCTGAATAGATGTCCAAAGATGATGCCGAGTTCTTCGACCTTACAGTATGATTTAAGCCATTGGGCATTATGAATATAATTGAAGCTTATCTACCATATCTCTATGTTACTTGCTTTATATGTTTTATGTATTTTTAACTATGATGGGAGTTATCCAAGTGATATAGCAGCATCCTTACTGTTGTTTATTTAGTTTCATGTAGCTAGTCCTTTTCTAAATGATAAATGCTTCGTGTAGTAAGGAAGATGGAAGTGTTAGCTATACCATTGTTGTGATACCTAAGTATGTGATACTGTAAATGAGAGGTGGTTTATTTACGTCTGTGTAATGAGTAGGGTGATATCTAATGGTTAGATTATGTCACCTATGATGATAGTACTGGTTAATAGCAGAGTTAAGTCTGCGTTGGTAAAGAACAGTTAATCTAATTTAGGTATAAAGAGCCGTAGGAGGGGGGATGGCATAGACTGCTTTGATTTCCTGTTTCCACAAACCTGACCCTTGGCCTTCTTAGGTCCTTTCAAAGCTTTGAGACATATCGGGTGAGACCTAAACTTCGTCCTGCGGCTATTGAAAATGCCGGTGTCTTTGGGTTTTTGTTGACTCCATTATTGAACAACCGGGTCGACCCCGTCAGCGTCAACAAATGTTTCCATCGCTGGTACCTGGGATTTTGAGGCTTAGGCATGTGGAAACCATATAATAAGGAGATCTTAGATTATTTTGAAGTGAGAGAAGGTTAATTCGTGGCAGAAGCAACAATAAATTGGCAAATCAGCCCACAGCGATGGAAATAAAGGGGAAATAAAGGTACATGTTTGATGACTTCTTTTCAATTTGATTTGTTGAATTTCCAGTTTTAGTATTCGAATAGTTACAAAGGAAGTGTGAGTTATAAATTGCTAGAATTTAGAAAGTCCCTATTTACTGGACAAGGGACGGTCTCGCTATAAACCCCGAGCAGAGGGAATAGCATGGCCGGCATGATACAACCCCCCCTCCTTCTACCAACTATATTACCTAGACCTGTTCGAACTATATCGCTTGGATGAATGAATCCCTTATAACCCGAATAGCTCATATCCAGGCTTGGTGGAGAGCAACAACTTTAATAGTGAAACTACGCTGCTATGTTGCTTGCTTTTAAAAGTGAAGCCCATGAAAATGTTAGCTAGACGGTGTCTCTATATTTATTATTATTAAGCATTAGCATGCTTATACAAGTAAAATACAAAAAATTATTATTTCCCCGATCTAGAGTAGGCTGGGATGGCTGGCTTTCCGTCTGCTTGCTATAGTAGTAATAGTTGGCTTCCTGGCTGTGGTAAGTAGTTTAGTATCTGGCTATCGACCTGGCTTCAAGGTAAACAACGGGATCTCGATCTGGAACACAAGTATCGGACTCCAAAGCACGATCACAAAAGTAAGACTCTCTAGATAATATTCTTTATCTGGAACATATTGTGCTTCATCCCCAACACAAGTAGAGGAGGTGGGGAACTTTATCTATCAGGTATCATGTTATGACTTAAATATCTCTTCTGGTAACAACTCGATGAACTCCCTCTCCACCCGGTGAGTGGGCTCTAAAGGGCGAAACCTGTGACCGCAAGCAATTAGGAAATCCATCCAATGGAAGTTTTAGAGCGGATCAAAATTAAGATATTCCTTATTTAAAAACAACTTGTCCCGTGCTTCCGTATCGTGGTTTATGTTCATTTTCGGGTTTACTAGCTACCAGTTGGTCAAGGTCTCTAATCCTAAAGGTAAAACCTTCATCATTCGGTTCCAGCGGTTGGTTCCCCCTTCCGGTTATTGGTCACTGACTCATTGAAATGAATGATGTTGCTGCCAGCAAAGGAATCATTAAATTCCAGAATGGGATTCCTCATCGGATTATGCTGTGGTGCTGGCTGCGGTTACGGTATCTATAAAGGACTCTTACTGGTCTAATAGCGGTATATAAATGCAATATCAATTTTAGATACCCCTTAATGAATTATGAACCCTCGTCCTATATGAGGGCTGTAGCCATTTGACAATATTAGCAGATGGGAATCCATCTTTCAATTGGGGATAAGGATAGGAACCAGTGGATCGCGCTTGTTTAAACACTTGTGAAAAGATCTGGCTACAATAGCTCAATGAATATCTTTTGAGTTGGCATGGAGCTAGCGCCCTTTGAATCGATCAATAGGGTCCTCAAGCCGTTGGTGTTGGATCTTCCGAAACCGCTTGGGGCCGAGACCCACCAAATAAGTATAGTAAATGTGGACCCGGAAGCTGAGACCACTCGACCTTTGTCCCGACCCTTGTCCCATGAGTGCTGCTGTGACAACCCCTATTGGAAAGTCTGAACGATTATAAATTAGATCCATAGTAGTGACTAAGTAGTTAGTAGTTACCGGAGATTAGAAGAGCGGGGTTGAAAACAGATGATTTATTTATAGAATATATAAGAGACAGACGCGGCACCCTGGATCGAAAAAAAGAAAGGCCCGTAACCCCCTGTATATTAAGGAGTGAAAGGTCGATCGATTATTCTCAAAAGAAATAAATGCCTTGCTTTGTAACATGTTCTTTCAAAAGCTAGCTCCAAAATGTTATTGTAATTCATTCGCCAGTAGCCAAGTTTTTGAGAAATCATTCGTGGCTTTAGTTTACAGGCCTTTCGAAATAGGAATAGGTAGCTTGCTCTGGTGAATATAAATAATAAGCTTCTCGAGATGAATCCGGCTTGGCTTATTATGGATCTCAAGACCTCGATGGATGAATATTATGCCTCCGACTCCCCTCAAAACGAGAGGTTTTCTTTATTAAATGCGTGCGCGTTTCAGAGCGTCGGATCGACCAGACCAACCCATCTTGATATATATTTACCCCAACCTGGATAGACCGGCTACTTCAACTTAGATAGAGCTTTACACGAGCGTTCAACAACACTTGCTTGAGACAAGACATGCGGAGGTAGCATTTTTAAGATTGTCGGAGGGACGAGCAGCTTCCAGATACAATTTATTAATGAAGACAGCCCTTTCACTTTAGGCCTACTACCTACCCTTTCTCTACCTTCCTCCTTCTACCTTTACGCTTTCTGCCCTGCCTGTTTTGTGTTCCGACCGCTGAGCAAACCGTGTCCCGATAGGGTCTCTATCTATATGGAAAGGTAGCCCATTAAGGGAAGACCTATCGGACCTTGAAGTGGTAAATTCAGTACATAAGGGTGACTCACTGAAAGAAAGGTGCTGGCTGGCGGGTTAGCTTGTTAGCCGGGGAGCTTGTTAGCTTGGGAGCAGCTGGATGGATGGCTTGACACAAACCCACCCGTGATGCAAGTGATGCAAGAATGTGTGGCTGGCTAGATAGGGCTATAACGTGAGGCAAGGAAACGGCTAGATTTAGTCAACGACTATGTCAACCCCGGCACGGTACGGCACACGGTACGGCACTAGCACACACAGCAGGCACTAGATAGGAGGTTGTTCAAGCAGACACCACGTTCAGTGAAGAAGTACAGATGCAGCAAGTATATAGACGTGAAAGCCAAAAACCATCCCAAGTGTTTTTGTGTAAGGTGCACCAACAAAAAGTGATTGATTGAATTGATTAGATCGATGGAAGAAAACAGATACTGAGCGGGGTGGGATGCCGTGCTTTTATTTATACTTCAATGCTTATTTACGTTGCACCTAGTTGATTTGCCTTTTAAGGCGGCTGCATGTGTTACCACTATCCGGTAGTGGCTTACTGAACGGACCTGCACTTATACACTGACCTCGAGACCTAACTTCTATAATAAGCCCTCCGCCCTACTGCAGCCTATGCCCTCATAGGACCTTCCTTACACTCTTACTTGGTAACCTCAGCCCTACAGCCAGCCTCCTTTGGTGGGACTTTCCTTGGTAAACTATGCCTCTGATCTCCTTTTGACCATCCTTACTCTCCATGCAGCCAATGAACTAAACTTACCCTTGCCGACCTACCCTTACCTATGGCACCTTGCCTTACTAACCTTTCCCTACAACACCTTGCCTTCTCTTTTCAACCCGCTTTCAGTTCGTTCGCCATAGTTCGTTCGCAGCCATATGCAAAAGCCCTGCTCGCCCCCGTACCAGAGGTGTGGGAGCTACCTTATTCTAATCTATTTTTTTATAGGTTACCTTACTCTAGTAATTCCACCCCCTAAAATAAATGGACGGGGAGCAACTAATACGATCGATCCAATGCTACGTATTTGTTTCAATAACAAGAAAGAGTCCAGCCAATGCTGGTAAACTCTATGGAGGTATAGATATTCCGGTATATTTATATCTATGCTGGTTACTCCATATACTATACGAGGATAGTACTTAATGGATGGATGGTTTTACTCTCAATGGCCAGTAAAGATCCCAGGGAGATATTGAAGTCATAGTAGTCCCATAGCTGGTGTATTTTCTTATAAACCACTAGTAATTGCCGGGATTACCCATTGAAAAAAAGTAGGGAAGATAAAAGTAGTAGTACTGGAAAGAAATTAGTGATTGAATTTAGTGAAGTGATATGTAGTTAAAAATGGAATACTTGTAATTACATGGAAAACAATTTATACACCTCCACAGAGAAACTGGACACAATGAATGAGGACAAAATAAGGTGACAATTTAGGTTACAATATAATTTTTTACTCCTTTATGGTGCGAAGTAGTGGTTGCGAAATGGTCAGTAGAAAGAAGAGGCACAGAGTAGTTGATCCCCCAGCGTGTGAGGGCGGGAACAAGCAACAGCCCTTTACGGGGGCCACCCTTTAACCCCTCCCCCTCTCCTTGACAAGTCCCAGGAGGCAAAGCTTTATATAAGCACGCCGAACCATATATGCCCGCACCTACCTACTCTGCTCGGACCCCACCCCACCAACAACAAATGAAACACATACATTTTGGTTTTATGTTTATCCTTCATTTTATGCACGAATTGATGGACATAAGATTTGTTAACCCCGAGTCGGGATAACTTCAGTCTACGCTCGCCCCTTTAGATTGGAGTGTGGGGAGAGCTCAACTTCGACCTTACCTTTGCTTTACCTTTCATACTTAGAATGATTTTCATGGGGGATCCTGGCTTCATCTACTTTTCTACCGCCCATTAATAGGACCTGGCTGGGGGAGGGACATAATAAAAGCATTCCGCATCCGCGCATTCAAATAAAGCGGTGCACATCACAGCACATAGTTATTTATAGAGTAATAAACTTGTTCTGGGTGAATAAAAAAAACATGTAATAAAACCTTTGCAGTAGGTAACATCACGGATATGTTTACTTGATAGGGAATTTTCCTTTCTCTTGGGCATGTTGGCTTGATGGGGTCCTTCTCCTTACTCTCGGTTAGTGATGTGTTACCTATCTGTCGGCGGTTATCCAGTGATGGGGCCTTATCTCGTCGTCTGATGTGATGGGGAAACTAGATGTGATTTGGGAGTACGCTAGCAGTCGTTGACCAGCAAGGAATAACTAACTAGGGTGTTGGAGTTGAGGGAATGGGTGCACCTAACGCTGGGGCTACATCATCTCTTCTAGAATGGCACTACTGGACCTGCCTGAATGAAACTACCTTACTTGCGTTGCACTACCTGATCTCTCTGAATGGCTACACCTAGCCCTCTCCCTGAATTTATCTATCTATCCTCTCTTCTTGGCTCTATCCTCTCTTCTTGGCTCTATCCTCTCGCCAAACGTTATAGCAGCATCATGATAGCAGCATCATGGTAAGGTACCAAATAATTAGCAAGGCTGAGAATACATGGCTAGTAATATAATCAATTGAGGTTGGTGAGGAGCGTTCATTGAGAAGATCAGGATACGGTAAGTACGGTAAGGTCAGGGTCAAGTCAGGTCAGATCAGGTCAGGTCAGGAGCTCCCAACCAGCCGGATAGGTAAAGCCCCAGATCATAGCTTATACTTCCTTTGAAGGAAGGATTGCTTCGCTTGCCTGTTGTAGTAATTTGTAGGTGAGGGTGATCGCTATCCTTGTCGTTGAAGGTCAGGGTCAGGTCAAGTAAGGTCAGGGTCAAGTCAAGTGATGACTAGTTACCCTTGTTTTCAACCTACTTAAAAAGGACAGAAGCTTCAACCGGGGTGGGGTGGTGTAAGCCCCAGATAAGATCATAGCTGCTACGTGGAAGGATCGATAGCGCTTGCCTGTCGTGGATTCAAGGAAGGGTGATCGCTATCCTTGTCGGGGAAGGATAGATAAGAAACCCTGCTCCCAGGACGGACGGAACAGTTCCAGGAACCCATCAGCGGAAAGAAAGGAAACAGCAGAGCCCCTGAGGCATCGGAAAGACAGGACAGCGAGCGAGTGAATTCGGGTTCATCAGAGATAATAGTAGAACAGAGCGGATCACTGTTGGTTGTTAGTGCGAGAAGCTTATTATTAGCCTGAAACCCTAGGAAAGACCTGGAAGGATGAAAGGAAGCCGCTGGGAGCCGTACCATTCATCTACTTAAGGCCAGTATAGAAGAGAAATAGGTTGGACCTTTCTATAAATAAGGTTTTCAATCTCTACATTAAGGCAGTCAGTCGTGCTTGGAGCTGGCCGATCAGTAAGGATCAGGAAAGATCATAAGGATCAGAAATATAAGAAGGTGCGCATCCCAATCCGCTTGATCCGAAAGCCGGTACTGCCTACGCTACTGCCCGCCCTGCATAACGCCCCAGGAAGAATAAAAACGAACACCGCTTCAGTAAGGATTAGCACTGGTAACTGAGACAGAGGGACAAGGTAACAATAAGGTAAAAGGCTGGGAATAATGGACGGTAATCATTACAGGTTGTTGTGTTGAGGAGCGTTTATACATAGCGCTTACATTTTGTGGGAAGATCAGGTAGTCAGGTCAGGTCGGGGAAGGTCCAGTAAGGTCAGGTCAGGATAGAGCTTACAGTATAGGTAAAGCACCAGATCATAGCTACTTTTAAGGAAGGATCGCTTCGCTTGCCGTAGATTAGGGGGTTCATGGTGGGGGGTGATCGCTATCGCTTGTAGTTGAACGAACGAAGGAAGGAAGAAAGGATCGCTCTTGCTTGCCTGTTGTATTTGTGGGTGGGGCTGATCGTCGCTATTGCTTGTCGTGGAAGGATAGATTCTGCTGACCCTGTGGAAACAAGTTCTGACACCCAGATCCAGATCCAGATACCCGAACCCGCTACCCTGCGTTCCCCACACCCGCTTACTTATGCTGCGGGGAATACTCTGGATTCTGATTCTGCTGGTTATGCTGCTAGTTACTGCTGCTTCTGCTCCTCCCCCCCTACTCCTGCTGGTTATGCCAGTTTTGCTGCTGGATTCTGCTGCTACTGATTCTGATCCTGATCCTGCTGGAACGACTGCTGCTGCTGGGACTAATGCTGGGACTAAGGCTAGTGGCTAGTAAGACTGGAGTGTCTTCTTTTGCTGGGCTTATGCAGGTCTTTTCAAAGATGATACCGGCATCTATCTATAAGTTTTCATTTTCTATACAAATAAACTTGTTATCTTAGCTGCTGAGCTAAGCATAGTTCAAGCAATCTCTGGCCATTCTTTGTCTGATGGACGTGCTCCTAAGGCGGCCTGCGCGGTACTAGCTCTAGAAACGCCATAGAGTTTAGCTCTATTGTAAGCTTTTTCCTTCTAAGTAACTTGCCTGTTGGTCTTGGCTTAAGCCATAGAGTGCGCCTAGTTCCGTACATCTGAGACCAGCATATCTACATTTCACTAGCATATCCGTATGTAAGTTACCCAAACAAGAAGAACTCTTCTCTACATCTGACTGAACTGGGCCATTTCATCTCGTTAACCTAGTGGCAGGATGTCCCATCCATGTTCAACGGGAACCCCCATGTTAAGGAACAACCCATGCATGTTGTGTCCGTGTTGTTTTCATGAACAAGTGGTCTCTATATTGAGCATCAGCATATAGTCTCGTTGAACTTGTCTGTAGAAACAACACAAATTAACTCTAGATAGAATTATCTATAATTATTAGGCTCCCCAAGCTGTGGGCTGAGCTCCTCCTCCCTCCATCCATACAGTGCGGAATGCGGCGATAAGGCTGCTGCGGGTTCGGGCAAGCAGAGCACCTACTTACCAAACTGAATACGTCCTGAGCCTTCCTGGGGTGCCGTAGCCTGGGCAGGTGACGGTGGGCAGTGAGTCTGCCCCGTCCGTTGGACCGCCTCTTATCTTGGAAACTGCAATAAAGTGAATCAAGTCAAATCAATCAATGCCTATCCTGTGGAAGATGGCAGTTGCAGTTGGGAACGCCTCTCTCGTAAGATGTGGCAGTTGGGAACGCCCTTCTAAGAAGACTAATATAAGTCGCCTTTGTCCGCTCCTTTCCTTCCCGGCCAGCCAACTCAGATTCGAGAATAAAATTGAAGAAATGCTTCCTCTGCCACCATCTCCATGTCTGTTTTCCACCCGCTTATTGTGTTTGCCGGAGTAGGCAGGTTCGGATTGAACAGAAAGCGTACTTATTCGGACTGGGTAAAGCGGATTTCATGCGGATTGACTGGGGAGTGCGGGTTGGGAATGAAGGGAACGTGTAATTAGATCAGTTGGAACTCGTCTCCCGGAAGATGATTCAGTGTAACTCCTCTCCGCGGAATACTCATCAGTTGCTTAGCGGCCCACCCAGAAGCTGCTCCATAAAGAGAATAAATATAATAGTTCCTTGTGAAGCGACCTACCCCCGAAGATGTTTTCATCAATCGAATCAATCACTGTGCCCCGCTCTGCGGATGTGTTCAGTTGTGCTGCCCTGTGCCGTCCCTTCCTGGTGGATGTGGCAGAATACTATACTTACTAGTCTATTAAGACTAAGAAAGTAAGAAAGCAATAAAGATAGACCTTAGGGCCTTACTCCATCCAGCCAGGGGCTAATACCAGGGACCAGGGACTGAAGTTATTACTTCCTTAGGGCAGCATGGAGCTAATACTAAGTTCATACCGTAGTAGGCAAGTGGGACTGAAGCTAGAGTATATATAGTCGAATTGACTTTATGGCTTTAACTCTTATGGCCTTAACTCTAGGGCTAGTGTCCTAGCCACTCAGTGCCTGCTGGGCTCTGCTCATGGGAAGTTCTATTTATGAAAGCCTACTTATGGGAAGTTCTACTCATGGGATGCTATACTCTCATGGTGGGATGCTCTGGTCAGTGCTAGCTCTACTCAGTGCACCTATAAGCTCTGGTCACTGCTCTATACAGTAAGTGCATGAAGCTATTATATGTGCCAAGTAGTCGATCATAGTTGACAGCCAGTGGTTGCCAATAGCCAATAAAACTCCCCCACCGTAACACAGTTGGGTGCCACAGGAAGGGGTAAGAGCCTGAGCCAGGAAGCAAAAGCCTTTCACCTTGAGCCTTTAGTCAGTGTAAACCTATAGCCTTTCACCTTGAGCCATTCAACAACAGCCAAGCCAAGTACAACAGAAAAAGGAAGCCCAGCAAAAGAAGCCTCACGATCGCCTCATCAGTATCAGTTGAACTGGCTTTATCATTCCCAGGAGCACAAGGAGTCCCAGTATCATTTTAATCTGTAGCATAGCGACTTCCTCCCTCAGCTGAAGAAGGGGTAGGAGGATTAGGAGAAGGAGGGAGGGCCCAGCATTATCATTCGAACTGGATTATAACCACCCAGCATTCGGAAACGGGCATTCATTCCTAAAAGTGGGTCTAACAAGGATTCCCAGCGTCATCATTATACCCAACAGCATTATAACAAAACCAGCATCACCAGTAGAGATTCAATTATTTGAATAAGCAGAAACAGAAGGAGCATAACCATCAGGCCAAGCCTCATTCCCAGCTTCAGTTCCAGGATCATTTGAATAAGCATTTGAAGGAACAGAATTCCAAGCATCCCCATCATAACCAGTTTAACCAGCTAAATTCCCCGTATCATTTAAAGCGGAACAAAATAAGCAAAAGTTGGGATTTAAAGCCTAAGTTCCCAGATCATTTCCAGCAGCCTCATCATTCTTCCATCACGCCCAGAAAAAGGATTCTGAGCAGCCAACCAGCCTAAGTTCCATAAGCAGTTATCAGACCAGCATCTCCAGCAGCTTCATCAGAACCAATTGAACCAGTTAATAACTAGTCCCCTTAGTAACGAATTCCGTTATGGTTCATTCCCTAAGAATTACCAGCATTTCAATAAGCAGAAGGATTATTCCCAGCCCAAGCAGCAAAAGCAGAAGTTGAACCTGGATTCCCAGTCTCATTTGCTGTAGCATTTACCGTAGTAGCATCATTAGTGGCAGAGGTAGCACAAGGATTTACAGCATTTGAATAAGCAGTTTAAGGAGCATAACCAGGAGCATCACGACCATCAGCAGTTCTAGCATCATCATTCTTCCCAGCAGCATAAGTCCCAACATAATCATTTGAACCAGGATCATTCCCAAGAGCAGTTTAACAAACAGCATTACCAGGATCATTTCAAGAAGCAAAGGGATTTTCAATACAACCAGCAATTATATAAGGTATGACTTTTGCGGGTTGAGGGAACAATATATCTGCAAGAAGAATCTCTATCGCTATTTCTTAAGCAATGAAAAATATATCCATCAAGAAATAGAATGCAGCAAGTTAGTTCAGGAATAGATCGGATAGTGCCGGAATATATCATATCAGAAAGTTAAGGCTCTATTCTGTCCCCTTATACTTACCCTCTTACATGTCAGGTAAGGCCAGGAGAGTCACTCTTAAGGTAAAGTAAAAGTATTACTTTAAAACCCGCTAAGGCACCTTCCTGGGGTTAAAAGCTTATGTAAAAAGGTGAAGCGCTTCTGATTCCTAGCTCCTGGCTCTCACCCACCCTACCGCGGAATACTGGCTCAGGTGTAGTGACTAACCCAGCTCCAATGAAAGGTAGCAGCGTGTCAAGGGCAATACCTATACGAGAGGAACCAAGGCAAGACCGGGCCCTATGCGAGATGGTAAATTAAGGAAGGAAAGGTGACATTCCTTCAGTGGCATTCCCAGCAGCACAAGCATTCCCAGCGTCAGTAAGACACGGGCAGCATTCCTAATAGCCCGTAGGATATAGCCCGTAGGATGGTGTTATATGTGGACCAGTTATAAATAAATACCCCGTGCCCTTGAATGGAGGAGGTAGTAGTTCTTGTTTTTGAAGAGTTGATCATACCCATACCAGGGTGTAGTGCCAATTACCTTGGTGTTTAGACCCTGCCCAATAGACCCTGTCCGCGCATTATCCCGCATCCTTCACCATTTAACATTCCCGCATTTCCTGGTCCCACATTCAATCAGATCCTTTTCCTTTTACTATACGCTATACAGGTTACTATACCAATAATACCCTTTCAACTGACACCCTTAACTTTATGGTATAAACCTGGCGGTACTCCCCTTACCCTTTCACTTGCCCTGCTTAATGTTGTACGTAAACACAAAGGAGTTTTACTTGACCTTTTATTGACCCCCCGTACCCGAAAGGATTTGTTATATGTGCTTTTCTCGATTTAACATGTATGTAAGAGGAGGATGTGTCCTATGTGCATTAACTTTTTGCAATTACCCATGCCCAGGAGTTATTGTAACTTGTAAGTGCCAGTCATAACTAGCTAGAAGGTAAGGTGATAGAAGCTCTTGTCTGTTATATAAGCTCTATTTGCTAGGAGCTCTAGTCATAGTCAATAGTTAATCATAGTCGATAAGCCAGCAGGTTTTATATAGCCAATAGCAGCAGGTAGCCAGTCATAATCGCGTAGGTAGGAAGGACTAGCCCATCATTGGTTCAACCAGTCTAACCCATAGCCCCGATAATCAATACAAGAAGCGAGACCAAGTTGATCAATACAAAGGCAATACCATTCATAGCTGGGATGGAATACTCAGCTTGGCTACTCTATCTACTCGCCTGGGCTCCAGAGGCTGGGTTCAGGAGTATGAGGGGAATATTGGGCTTAGATAGGCAGATAATTTAATCAACTACTCAGGCTTATAGTATGAGATGGAAACAGTTATTTACAGGGGGTAGTAGTCGCCGATAAGGAAGGAGGTGGTAACCAATTAACGCTATTTTATAAAACTAGTTTTGATTCAGATCCCAGTAATCCATGACAGGTGGTGATTCGATGAAAGGATGGACTCTATGCCGGCGATACAAGAAGCTATCAAGTTTCAATGCCAGGTGTTGATCCAAGTTCCAAGTTGATACTACTCAATGTAAGGTGATGTCTTCTATGAGAAAATCGCATATATGTTTAACTTGTCCTAGTAAATAGAGAAGAGACGAATCTTCTCAGTGTTAGTAGGTGCACTAACCAAAAACAACTTATCCATGCATGATTGCAACAAACACAATCTGTTTAGTTGGATGTGTCCCTAGCGGTTGTTTCCATCCATGTAGTGCCAAAAGAATAAACAAGATGACAACTTCAGTCTGTAGTCCATTTGACTTATAATTGACTCCGCTAATCCAATGGGGCTTGCTCGTCTACTTGCACCCCATAAAGCCCGGGTTGTTGGCCGAAACGGAGACACTGCTGCCCTTTATTAGGATCTATCTATTTGGTATGGGTAATGGCTTTTCACGTATATATACTTATTTCCGTGTATTAGTACTTCTTACCAGAATGTCTGTATTTTATGGCTTTAACATAACGTGTATGCTTGCTTGAACTCCTATCCTGCCAGAAGTCCAGATGCAGCAAGTCTATAGATCGCCCCCGATAAAAGTGTAGTAAGTCAGGTGCACACCTTAGTTGGAGTCTGATCTAAAGCTGGCCAGTATATAAGTGCCCAGACGGGGAGGACAGAAGTGAAGGCCCAGTGTGTTTGAGGTCACAAATAGAGAGATTAAAAGGTGTATCAATTACCCTTACAACTGATACTACCTGGCATGATGTGTTACCAATGAGCGGTATCAGCTTACCGGATCTGCACTGAGACGCTGACCTCGATACCTACAGTTCCAAACCTTTTGAATGCTTCAAATGATGTACTTATTCCGGTCATGCTGCATAAATATGTAATAACGCAATTTCATCACTTCTAGCCCTTAGTTTAGGTCTTTCAGCTCTTACAAATACCGGGCTTGAAATATACCTTTGTTACGCCTATTGAGCTTTTCCGATGTAGCCTAATATTGATTTATTAACCCTGGACCGAATCTGTAGGCAATAAATCAATATATCTCCGGGCGAGCATCACCCTGCTACCTCGGGCGAGCGACTCCGTTCCTTGTTGGGAAGGGTCGGAGTATGATTGCACCATCGGGTCTAAAACTTTCACTTTTATGTAGGCAAGTCACTGATTTCCAGCATGTCAGTTGATTCCGTCCATCCATCGAATAATAAAGTAGGCGGGTGAACCCCTCTGCTCTGAGTAAGCAATTTGAGCGTGCTTCCGGCGACCCACTTTCATGACGCCCGGCGCAGGGTCTCCCTCCATATGGAATAAGAAGGCACAGACGGAGTGGTGTATTCAGACTTCCTTCTCCTTGGTTGGGTGGTGAAAGATGGTAAGTCATGTAAAAAGAAAGCTAAAAATAAGTTTCAAATTATATACGTAAATAAGAGTGATTCCTAAAGAATCTAAACAAGGTCTCTAGCTAGGTGGGTGGACTAAACACTTCAGTAAGGTAGAAGGGCAATAAAGTTGTATCATGCCTGCCTATGTCTGCCATCGTTCCCATGCCGGAGGCTCAATAGTTTACCTCATTCGTATAAGTGTGACAAAGCATCTCCTTAGCTGTATTCTGGGCATCCATCTCCTAGAGTCTGAAGCCTTCCTACATGCGCCATACAACGAAGTTTTATTATGTATCATAAATCCCCATTTGGCAGTTCCACAAGATCTGTAAAAGGGAAACCACCCACCCCAGTACCTGATCTCTTGACTACTTGACTATCCATCCCATCATCCAATGAGGCTCTCTGATGTCCCATAATTGCAAGCCATCCAGTCGGCAGTAAAATAGATAAGCTAAAGTAAACCCTCCCTCGCTCGCTTCCTCTCAGCTAATTGGAAACCATCCAGCCGCGGGATGCTTCTAAGATAAAAAAAGGTCGTGGGTAGCAAGAGAAGCTAGCAACTCCCTTTGTTCCTCGTCGAATCGATCGATCATCCTCCAAGCCGCGTTTATGAAGATATGGATGTAGAGAGATATAATTAGGCAGTTCCCAAGTTGGGGACCAACTGAGCGGTCTAACAGAAAGGTAAGGCAAGGTAAAGTGAAATAGTAATAGTGTTCCCCCCGAGTCAGTAATATGTAAGCAAATGCTGTGGAACGCCGGTCAAAATGCTCTATGGCCCGTCCACCCCACCAATGTGATACAGTGAAAGTTCAATAGAAAGGTGGGTAGCAATAGGTTGTATAATAATTCATTAATTTATCCAGGCCTAAAGGGTGTCGACCCATGTCATTTCATAAAAGCATGATAATAAATGAAAAAGTAAGGCAATGAGGCAGTTTCCATGTACGATCCGATCGCGATCCAAGGGTGGTTCCTGTACCACTTCCATTGGCAATACTGGCTTGCTGTTGTAATGAATCCAATGGGGTCTATAAAAAAAGAAAGTGATAGAAAGCTATAGGTGTGGTGTGACCTCCTTATCTACGAGCATATGCATTTTAGAATCTTTGTTCCGCACGTTCCTTCCCTTATGGGTAGCAGCAGCTAAGTATCAGTAGGCTGAAGGGTTCAAGGCGTTATGGGCTCATTCCTCGCCCAGGGGGGTCTTTTTTCATTAATAATCAACCCGCGGCGTAAGCGTTGCTCCATATCAAGGGGGCACGCAGTATGCAAGGTTCAAGGGTGAAGGTTATCTGGCTCTGCTGCGTAGAACACTATTGTCACTTCGCTTTCAAAGGCCAATTACCAGGGCCAATCTCAAGCCAAACTAACCAGGTTCAATATCCAAAAACACTAACAAGCACGATTCCAGTAGTAGCGACCACCCAGCATGTCCATCGTTTCCACCACACTTGCAACATCGAACTGGTACGATCAAACCAACTTCATTATTCCTGGTCCGGGGTAGAAAAGGTAACGTAACCTAACCATCCTGATAACGTCTTGATAATGCCACTTACGAGTCATACGTTGGCCCATTTAAAAATAGGTTGTATGAAAGTCGAAACGTTAAAGGAGGAGCGGAGCTGTGAGATCAATTCCAAGTGAACTGGGTGCTTGGGCCAAATCTGTAGGTCATCAATCAATATTCCTCGAGCATAACCTGCCTCCCTTCCCTGACTGGCACTACGTGACCTGCCTTAATGCCTCTAGTCCTTCGCCTCTCGGAATGGTATCTATCTAGCCTCTTTCCCTGGCTCTATTCCCCCCCACTAAACGTAATATAAGCAAGGCACTGAACCTAAAAGCATATGATTCCACCCTGAATATTGTTTTTAGGAGGTCGGAGGCATGATCTTCATCGTATCGGCGGCTATTGGCTATGCTGGCTATAATATCGAAATGTTGTAAAGGGGTATAGTTCATTAAGAATCAAATCCACTTTGAGCTCCCGATGAGGCATTACCTGTCCCCCTAAAAGAATCTATTTATATAGTTTAAACCAATGAATTCTAAGGTTTTGTGAAATCATTTCCAAGCGCCCATATTGTCTGCTCCGAGCCGAGTATCCTAGCCCAGTCGAGTAGCCGAGTCAATCAGCCGAGTATCTAAGCCAAGCCTTTTCTCCCAGGAGCCCAGGCCATCCAATTGTGGGAGCCCATCCGATGAGGCAAGGGCAAAAGCCCAAGCTGAGCAGCCGAGCCACTGATCCCAGCCAACCCTTTCCACAACTTATGGAGGAAATAACCTTTTTGGGAGGCTGCTTAGCAGATTTCCTATTAAGAATGTAGGTTATTTATCCTTCATTCAGAATGTAAGTTTCCTCGCCCTTAAAGTCATAAGTAAGGTCCCTGCCCTGAAAGTCATAAGGATGGACCTAACCCTTATTATTATCCTCAGGCACTCTCTATAGGCACTTATTTGTGATCTTTTATTCTATTAGACAACTGTTTCCTCAGCTTTCAACGGGGTTCTCTTTAGCCCTCAACCTACAGGTTGGCAAGAGGCATGAAATGAATGTCCTTTTTCCTCTGCTCCTTCAGTCGAGCTTGCCTTTAGTAGATGGTCCTTCCTAAGTTACTTATTGGGTGGGGGTTTGGATTTCACTTATATGGACTACTTCCCGTATATGTACTTCTTCACTGAACGTCTGTCTTTCATGGATTGAAAATCACGTGTATGCTGGAACTCCTATCTATTCATTGGTGACCATCTCTCCTCTTGTGTGGGGTCCAGGTCCGGTGGGAACACGTCATGCCAGGGAGTATCTCGGTTTTCAGGGTAATCGTTGCACTACACTCACACGACTTCACTTCCGTTACTAAGAGAGAGATAAATCTAGATATTAATTCTATTCCCTAATTATAAATAGATATATATGATATTATTACATTCCATATTTCCACTAATAAGAGAAATAGATTGGTAAAGAGTAACGGTATTGGTATAGAATAGTAGAGTATTGGTATATCGATTTAGAGAGATTTAGATCTTTATAGACGCGGTTAACAAACATTCCAGTGCGCCATTGGTTCGCTCCGCTCTTTTCATTCTCCGCTCAGGTTTGCTAAGCTTCCATCACATCATTTCCGCTCCGCTTCCGCTCATTCATTAACTTCATTAACTTCATTCACTTCCGCTTCCGCTTCAGCTTCAGCTCTTTCTTTCTGGTTCGCCATTAAGCTTCTGCTTATATAGATTTGTATTGGTATATTTATTTATAGAGATTTAGATATCTATAGGTTATCATATAGAGATGTCTTGATGTAGAGATCTAGAGAGAATCGTAGAGAGAGATATCTCTTTATATAGATCTAGTAGTGTAAGTGCTAAGCCTTAAAAGAGTGCTACTATAAGCTATTTAGTAGTTTTTAACTTGTTGTTATCTTAGCTGAGCTAAGCAGTTTAAGGTTCTGATTTATACTATTTCCGCTTGCCGCTAAGCCTGATCCAACTAGTTAGTTTTAATTAGCTGTAGTGCAACTCTCTCTCCCAATAATAGATTCAGTTTACCCATAGAACCATGAATGAGATATTGAGTTACCCATGTTTACACGATACGAAATATTGATTGAGGTCAAGTTGACTACATACGAGATTGAGCCAAGTTGCCAACATATGAGAGTTAGTTAGTTCCCCCATGTTCCCACGGAATTAGATTGGGGGAGTGCTGTTAAACCCATTATTTATTCTGCCAGGAATAATCTCCTCAGTAAGGGAGGCTTCTATGCATCCTTTACTCTGCTATTGCTTTATGAATTCTTTTATTCCGCCACGTATTACCTAATGGTATGTCTTAGCCTTGCTGATACAATTCAGTAGGAATTTTGAAACTCCATTGCTAGGAATAAAAAGGATAGACAGGCCTAATAGCCCCTTATTTAGTGCCTGCCACCTATCTTTTATCGTTACTTTTTTTATTACTGGCTGCTGTTAGGAGAGGAGATAACCTTGCTTGCTTCAGGACTTGCTTTTCTGATCTTATCTTTACGCTGTAAGTGAGGCCCTCTCTCTTATTGGCTCTTGCGCTTGAGGCTTAAGCTCTTTCACTAGCTAGGCTTGTTTCTGTGAGTTCCCGGCTCCATAACTTAAGGTAAGGGAGGACTTATCTTCCAATGCTCCTGGGCTGCTGGCCCCTCTCTTAAGGCAATAAGTTGAAAAAGGCTCCCAAACAGGAAGGCGTTTTATAAAAAAAAGATTGGTGTTTAGGCAGTTTCTGAAGCATATTTTATCCATATTGTTTAAAGAACTAAAGATTGGCTATAGCAAAATATCTATATGATTTAATACATTTAAGGTGATTGATTCCATCCATCCAATTAGGAAGGTGGCAGCAGAAGGTGGGACAGATATAAAGCTACAAAGGTTGGTTAGCAAGTGAGGCGACAATACAAGGGAGGTGCTTAGAGGGCGAGTATTGAGATAATTGATCACCATTTTAGCTATCTTGAAACGCTATGTTAACCTAATATTATATACTTTATTGAAGATATCCAATTTCAATTTTTAGTGATGTTTGATTTAAGAATAAAGCCCTTTTTATACAATTAAACTTATTATGTTCCGGCTCTTGCCTGTGCTCACTTGGGTGGGGGTTACCGTCTCTCTTGCTTGTTCGCGTGGGGTGGTAAATAAAGGTATGCTTTGACAGACAGACTTATAGTTAAAGGCAACCCTACCAACAGAAGACCTTTTAGCCATACCCCCTACTATATCTTTAGCTTGGTGGGGAGGGGGTGTGAACAAGGCAAGGCTTAAATAAGCTTACTTTAAAGGCTAGGTCTAGAAAACAACTAACTTCAAACACTAGACAGCGTTTACTTTAGGAGGTATATGTTTAAGCCTAAACGATGAATGGAAGGAAGTGGGTTACACAGGAACAACCCCTGTTGTGGGATCATCAGAACTGCTTTTGGAACTACTGCCTGAATAGAGTAGGAGGGGGGAAAAACTCGCAATCGACGACATCCTACAATCAATAATAGGTAAACGTCCTGAAAAGGTCATGTTCAACAGGTGTGTGGGCCGTTGCCCTTAGCTTAAGAGCTGGTCCAACTCCGAAGTCTTATATAATTTATAAAGTCATTTATATTGTTGAAACTTCCAAGGCATGCATGACTGGAACTAAGCCAATGAATATGCCCTATGATGAATAAAGAAAACCTGCAAGGGTTGTGCCAGCCACCAGAGATCCCTGTAGCAGTGTTGAAGTTTACAGGTGAAGCATCCCAAGGGCTTTATAAAGGTGTAAGGAGATCACTAATCCGATGACGGGTGAGCTCGGTGAAAATTACATTATCTATGCCTTTACCCTTCAGCCAGAAGCCTTTAGTAAGTCACTTCAGCCTTTTGCCTTTCAACTTAAGAAGCAAGTCCCACAGAGGTAGGCCTGTAACCTTTGAACCTTTCAACTTCTGCCTTCATCACCAAGTCCCACCCCAACCACAGCGGAACCTATTGATTGAAACTTGGTATTGGTAATGCTCTCACCACCATATGATAATATGATGTTGTCGGAGGAGCTTGCCCTCCCTTAAGAAATAAAGAAAGGAGACCTTGTTTCACTAGATAGAGTGAGTTGTTCCCATGGAGTAAGGCCTGAGAGACTGACTGCCCCTTGATTAAGTCCATAAAGGAATAGTAATTTAATACCCATAATTACCATATATATAAAATATGGAATATATAAAATATGGATACAACTTATTCTTCGCTCATGCTCAGCTGGGTAAGGTTCCCATTTATATATATATAATAATAAGGGGTAAGTAGTATACTGGCTTGACCAAGTACGAAGGGACTACGGTGAACTTCTATAGTTATGCACTATATAATATAGGTTCATTGAAACTACTAGTGGGCACTAACCGCGCAGGTAGTACCAGCCAGGAGGAGTCCTCGATCTAAGTGTATTTCGTGCAGGGAGGAAATGGGATACACCTATAATAAAGGGTGACCTTCTAAATCTTCAAATATCGGTTTTGGATCGATCTGCAGTAGTCTTATTAGGGGAAGTCTGAGGTCAAAGTATTAGGTCAAAGGAGGGTCTAGGGATTATACCATAGTCCCAAGGAGGAGGTATGAGGCGGGTCCAAAGGAAGAGTGTCCGGGGGGTAGGAGGAGGTGTGAGGCAGAGGGTTCAAAGGATAGTATAAAGGCAGTATGGAGTGTAAGGTCCCAAGGATCGGTTCAGGTCCAAAGGAGTTAGGTTCCCACCCAAGGCAGAGGTCATAGGCATAGGTTTCCAAAGGAGGAGTGTCAGGATGGCCCAATGAGGTATGAGTCTGGAGAGGTTCGGCCGGAGGGTAAGTAGAGGCAGGAAGGAAAGGGTAGAGTTCATTACAGAGAATCTCCATTTTATTGACCCGATCGAGTAGTGGTTGTTTTAGAGGACCCTTAAAAAAGAGGTTTTGACTATGGCAAAATGTCAAATGAGAAGGTTTGGGACTTTCCCACTCAATTCTTGCTGGGCCCAGGGATTATATGTTAAAGTGGGCAAGTTAAACGTATCGATGCGAGTCCAAGTGAAACGTAGATATGCTAGTTGTTAGGGTAATTGGTCACCTCACACTTTACTTACAATCAATGAAAAGTTACACGTCTATATGCAAGTATCATATAACCAAGCTGAGTAACCAAGCAAAGAAGCAGCCTATTAGTCCAGTTAGGAGGCCAATTGATGTTCACCGATGGAGAATATGTCATCATCCAATCCCCTAAACAATAGGTGGTTAGGTGATTTCATTGCTCAACAACCTCAAATTAGAATAAGTTGTCTCATCTTCTGGTCCAACCAACTAACATGCCAACTAACACGGATTCAACTGGTTGTTCGGGTGCCGTAGATATGCGAGATCGTATGTGGGATTATTCCCCTTGTTGATTCCCCATTGGATCACTGGAGTAAACCCCAAAGGTTCAACTTATAGATGCAATATATAGTATTAGGTTGTAGTAGTAGGTCTAGCTGCTATGGCGAGGTATGCTGGTTAGGTTTACCAGCTAGGTCTTATCCTTATTTCGAAGGATAAAAGACAACCTATAGCTTCTTCGCTAGAGCTCTTAGAAGTAAGGCTTCTTCCTTTTGAACTTGTTATGTGCCCAGATGATGTGGTGGGGAAATTTATTGGACCCACCAAAAAGCTGTCGTGACTAAGGCAAAATGTGCAATTAGGATGTTTTGGATGTACCAACCAAACAAACACGGTGGATTTTCTATTCCAAGCGGTGTACTACTTAGGTAATGGTGCTAGATCACCTCAACAAAAGGACAAGTTCAACGTATATATGGCGCGATATAATAGACTAGGGACTACTTGTTTCTTTAGGTATATGGGGTAAGGATCACCTCAAATGGGGAAAAGTGAAACGTATCGATGCGAGTAGTATCATAGACTAGTAACTATGACAAGGAACTATTGGCAAGGAATCAATATCTATTATGGCTAGGTATCCTGGTAAAAGGGTACAGTGCGGATGGATGTGAACCCCACTAACTAATCTCGTTGTCCGGGCCTATCTCAAGTTAAACTCCTGGCTTATTAACTATTGGCCTAACTAATCTCACCTGATAGTGCAAACACCTATGCGGTAGTAGAACCTCATCATCGTGCCCTCTCGGTTGGTTGGTTGGTAGTGGAACTTCAATTGGAAAGCTCCATGTTATAATGGGATTGATTTCCAAATACCAGGAGTAGTTATTTCTATTTTCAATTTAAGATTGTATAGTGAAAACCTAGCCTCATGTATACGCTCCTGAAGTAACCAACCTGATGGCTCCAATGCAATGAATGTCTGATTCAGCTTATTAAGGGACTAGTTGTGGGCCAATCTTTTCGAGCGTCTGTCGTCCGCTACAGTGACCGCTCTATCAGAGGAAGAGCGTTGAATGAACTTGGGCCCAGCCTGTCCCAGCTAGATACTCTATGTAGGAAGTATCCCTAAGTTCACATCTTGGTAAGTTTTTCCCCAAGAGGAGGGGAGTGTATGCGGAGGAGGTTATAAGACCCTTTCATTGTGAAAGTGTAGTAGTAGCTCGGTTTCCACTACCAAAGAAGGAAAGAGACTGTTAACGGGCTTACCTCGCCGTATAGCCATTTCCCGAATGAAGTGGTAACTATACCATAGAAATAGCAGTGATTAGGGTTTGTTAGAAAGGTATCTCCACAGATAAGTGCTATCGAACTGCCTCATCATCATAGCATGAATCTGGGTGGGTTATTATTCCACGTGTTATCTTATCGCCATAAATTCTAAGGGTTTATAACCTCCACCACAAAGGATTGGGATTGGGATTTAGATTGGACAGCCGACGTAGCACCACGCACCACACCAAAAAGACGGCTGGGGATATTTGGATTAGTTTTCTAGTCCTTCACATCTACCCAAGCACATGAAATTCACTGTAATACATTCATTCTACCCAAGCGAAATTGATTACCCAGCCCAGACCATGGGTCCGCAGACAGCCCTTGAACAGCCTGGGGTAAAAGGGTAAAGGCTGGGGGGGTATTCGTTAGGGAGGGTTTAACTACCTTTCGTTAGGGATAACCAAGGATGGATAGCCATATATAGACAAGGATAGCCGGGGAGATAGCCATGGATGCAACGGCCCTATACTTCCCCTCCTCATACAGCCCACTCTCACCTACTTCATGGATAGATCTATTTGAGGAAGGATAGAAATCAGTGAGGAAGCTTGATGTCGGGGTGCATCACCCGCCTAATGACCGATGAAGGGTCATCACTCGCCTCCTGCCTGACAGATCCGCAGATGCATATCCATAAGCAAGGGTAACAGACCTATAGCAGTTTGAACAGTCGACTAAGCAGTTTAAGAGCCAGTTGGAGAACCACCAGTAGTAGCATAAGCATGAACAGCTCTATACCCAGATCCATATCCATATCCTGCACCAACAGCAGTATACCCACCAGCATAAGCATATCCATTAGCAGAACCAGTTGTTTACCTTGTTGAACCAGTTTACCTAGAATTGAAACCAGTTGATCCAGCAGTTGAAGCACTGGTATACTCTGGGTTACTGGGTTAATACACTAGCACTGGGTTACCAGTATCACTGCTCCATCATCATCATATCAGGAATCTGGGTCTTCCCATCACACCTATCTCCCTTCCTATTCGTGAGGTACCCCCTGGCGTTACGACCTGGCTTTACTCTCTTTGGCCTTACTATCTAGCTTTACTATGTCGGGTGCGTATCCCTATCTCCAATCTCCAATCTCCCATCACTATTCAATACTATCTTGCTTATAGTAAGGTGTACAAATTACTGAAGCGGAAGTAAAGGCTCATTTTACTAAGTCAAATGATTCCTCTCCTTTTAGTCGAGCGATCTTGCGATTCCTCCCCAAAAAAGGATTACTCTTGGTAACATTATTTGAGTTTGAAGAGTGATAGGTGTCAATCTGTTCTCCCACAGAATGGACAGAAGGGGGACTTATTCTAATGAAGGGTATCCGCCGGATAACAGGCATAAAACCCCTAGCCCAATGATGAAACCTTTCACCCAGTGCTTCGGACAGCCAAATAACCCCTCTGTTCTCGTAGCCAACGAATATCCAACGCAGCCCCGGGCAAGCAATAAAGGCACGGCTCCATATACTGGGCCTTATTCAAAGCTAAGCAGTCTGAGTGTTAATCCTAACCTATATCTGACCCATACTAGGTACTCGATCACTTCCTTTGGTGAAGAGGGAGCCTGATTGTTCTTCCGAACCTCTCCCTTTTCCCAGCCCGGGTACGACAGGAGCGGCTGCGGGTCATAGTACGAAAAGATCTTGCTCAGACAGACCAAAAAGCAACAAAGGATTATGACAAAAGAGAAGGATGATAAACGAACACTTTACTAATTAGTCCACGCATGCTCCACTCACAAGGTAAAATATGTGAGATTGGTCAAAGTATGCCAGTTCCCTAATTACAAATGTAAGTTTTTTACCCCATATGAGCCATATATCCTTATTAGACCAGAACACACTGCTACAGAACGAAGTAACATTCGCTTCGCGCCTATTTTAAGTCTTTTTATTTTAACCTTTAGGATTTGATTCGCCGCTGCGCACCCTCACTTAATCCATTGGAGCTATTGATTATGCTAATGATCTAGTTTCGGTTGATCCAGTAGTTTACCCATACCCGGATCCATACCCATAATATCGAGAGCCATATCCAAAGCTAGATGCAGTAAAAGCTAATACAAAGGCAGGAGCAGCGCCTAGGTCAGTTGGTTATTCAGTTGATCCAGGATGAGTAAGTAGCAGCTTCAGTAGCTTCTGTCCCGGCAGCCCTATCTGTTCCAACAAGTGGTGTTCCTACGAGTGGTGTTCCTACGAGTGGTGTTCCTACGAGTGGTGTTCCTACAAGTGATGTTCCAAGATTTGTACGCGTTCCTAGAAGTGATGTTCCGGGATTTTGCACATACCTGCCTATCTATAGTCTATCTCGGTGTTCCATATCTAGTCCCATATCCTTAAGGTGCGGGAGAAGCAAAATAACCCTAATATCCCGTGTACTCATTTCTGAATCAAGACCCAGTTCCGGATGAAGGTCTAGTTCTTGGAGGTGGGTCATGCTCCCAGGTTTCAGGCAGTAGTACATAGAAGGGTAAGGCAAGAATCCCAATCCATGCATCCCCGGTGCTACTTCTAATAAAAATTCCTGGGCTGGAACCAAAGAAAACACCGCTTTTTCCCTTGCCCTCAGAAGCGCAAGACCTCCGGACCTTAGGGTATTCCTTTTTTGGAGATTCAAAGAGCAAGCGCCTAAAGAGACTAGCTTAGCCCAGTTAGTCCCCGCCTGGAGCCCTATGGAGGACTAGCGTAAAGTAAAACTTGCCGTTGATTATCTGCTTATGCAAGTATCACATAGATATGCGATATATCATCATATTTGTATATTGATGTATTTATTTAAGATACACTTGCTTTAGTTCGACTTGCTGTATAGTCTTAAGCAGGTGACTAGCCATACAGAGTCTACATTCTTTGAAGAACAAGAAAGAGAGTGAAATGTGATGATAGCTTATTAATAAGCTTATAAAATGACCCATATTAGGGAGAGGCTTTTAGAAAGTAAACTGGGTGTTTTTATTTTATCAAATTATTAGTATTCCAGAGAGGAGAGTTACCACTGATCCATCTGCCAATAGAGACGTTCCAACTTATTCATCATTACCTCATCTCACGTAAAACGATAAGAGGACACATTCCGTTCAATACGCATATTACCGCTTTACCCTGGATTAGGAGGATGGATCTATACTAAAACCGGTATGCCGTTAGCAATAGGATAAGGCCCCATATAATCGCACTTAACAGTCATCATTGCCATAAGGTGGTAAGTCAATGTCCTTGTGTGCTGTATCGTTAAAGGGAGGCAGTATGTATGCGGTATAGACGCCCAAGCAAGGTTGAAGCTAAAGTCCTAGTGTCAAAGGTGAATCAATAGAGCATCCAGGGCAGGTTCCAAATAAACAAGCATATGGAATTAATGCGGGTATGTGGAATGGGTCGTAATGGGTAAAGGGTAATGGGGCTTATTCCTGAATGTGTAATAGGTGAATGCGTATTGTTGCTATCGTACTGTTCCTCAACGAATTCATCGAAACCTCTATTTCCTAATGTAATATCGGCATCCAGCCTGTCAATGTGCCTCCCTATGTATTAGTTCCTACCCTGTAGCCCTTGTGTTCTTCATCTATCGGTAACGTTCAAACATTAATTTGTCCGTCCTTACGTGGTACCACCCCTTCTGCCCTATGTGGGGAATCAGTCGCTCACATAGATATTGCTGAAGTGTGAACGAAATGATGGAAGGTATAACCTACAAAATCAGAAACGCTTGCTAACTGGGTGTGTTTCACGGAACTATTTTGGGGCCCAAACATTGAGGTGCCGTAAGACCTAAAGACCATTTACCGGGTACATAAGGAAAAGACCTTATTTTTTTGCTAAAGCGTAATTACATATATAATACAAGGCGTCGTATAATGCAATGTGTCCGGTTAGCTCATCTGGTTTGAATACAGAGCGCTTTAGGTTCGAATCCTGCATCCCGAATAATAAGCCGCTGTAGAATGAGATAAATTGGAGATCTATCTTTTTTCGTGTCATTTCATTATATAAATTACCCTGGCTTGCTAGGTAGGCATACTTTGGGGTATTTGTTGAAGGTGAGACTCGGCTGCTGGTAGGGTGCTATGTGTGGCTATGTGAGGCGGGTCTACGTGTCTCTAAGCTATGTTGGGTGGCCCCCTTCCCAGTGTTATGTAAGTCTATTGGCAATGAAAATTGGCAGAACGTGTTCGTTCAATAAAGTCAATACGGAAAAGACTGAAAGAAGGTTTAGACATAGTACCCATCCGGGCCATAGCTGACGAATGAAAGTTTGAACAAGGTTGTTTACATCCAGACCATATATTTACTGTTTTAACCTAGCCGTCGAAAGGATGTTTGGATAGCATATAAACAGACAGGCATAATAATATCCTGACAGACTTAAGGTTGATTCCATCTCCTCCTAGCCTACCAGCAAGCGCGTAAGTAAGTCTGGTTCTCTCATTTATTGTGCCAGCCTGCCTGCTCGTAGCAAGAAGCAATTGCAGAATACTATTTAGTCCATCTCCCGCAGCTGTGTGAAACGTTGTAAAATGAAAAGAAAAGTTCACTTTGGACGTTAAGTTGGGGCTATTAGTAACAAAGCCAATGGGTTATGTAGAAACGATGTGTTCTGTAATATAGGTATTAGCTCCCCCTTAAATCCGTCCACATGTCAGTCTGCCCCTGCCCCCCCCTTCCCTCCATCCGTCGGGGTTCTGTCTGTTGGCCCTCCTTCCGTCTGTTGTTCCACCCCTCTATATTGGCTCTCGCCCCTATCCCTGAATATATAGTACCTCTCTGAATAGGAATATGCACACTTGTGTCGGAGGTACTTATTCTATTTTGTATTCGGTCGGGAGGGTTATTTTTACTTGCTGGTTGAATAAAACTCTGGCTGGCAGAATAAACGACACGGGCTAGGAAAAAGAAAAAGGCTGGGGAATCACTATGTGAAGTGAGTGAACAGCTTCTTTGAATGGCTTAATTTAATGGCTTCGTGCAGTTAGTTAGCGGCTTAACTACAGCTTTTGAATGAATTATATGTGACGTGAATGGATTCTATTGGCAGTTGTTCGTCCATATGTTGCCACAATACGGGTGGTTTTCCAGACCCACGGAATGATATTTATTATTAGGTTATGTTGCCACGATATGCAAGGGGTAAAAATAAATTGTACTATCTCCATTGGTCTTGTTAAATATTGCTATTGGTGGGGACTATAGCTAGTGGCAAAGAGCAATTGTAATGCAAGTATTGCAATTGTGCTGGGGTGCGTTTTATATTCTATTGGTCCTGGGTAGTCTAGCTATCGTCCCATATTCAGTGGGCTTGCAGAGATATTTCCTTTCACTCTGCGGGTCGGTGCTATGATGGCCAGGGGTGGGATGATGTCCAGTCAGGGGTTTTCAATACTGTTTAGAGGGGAAAGCAGATGTGGGCAGTGTTTATTCTTGGTGTGTTATGAAGATAACAGACAGGTTAACTGTACATTGTTGGGAACTGTTTCATGATGTGTTCTTTCTCTCTCGACCAGTGAGTGATTGTGCTCCTTATCCTTCCTCTTGGCCAATGGTGATGTGGGCCTTCCTTCTCTCTTCCTTCTCTTGGGTCTGATTGATATGGACGACTATCTAGAGAGTCTTCTCTTCAGGCTTATTTTTTTGCTGCCTCTAAGGCTAGTGGTTGGACTAAACCCCGTTTCTATTTACATGGGATACCCAATATCTAAGTTAGGTTCAATATATGAGACTGGCATATTAAGTTTCACTTTGCCATTAATAAGGTATTTGCTCGATAGCTAAATCTCTAAGGTATTCAATCAACAGCTAAATCTCTCCAGCGGCATACCACCTTTCTCCCCTTACCTTTTTTCAGGGGAAATAGCCACTTTTAGCCTTCATAGTCATGCATGAAATCATTAATTTGGGTCCCATGCATTTTGAACATGTTTCTCCTTGCTTCAAAGATAGATTAGAGTATGTGATATTATATACTTTGCTTCCTGGCATTGACTCCTGTAACTATTGGCTATTGGCAATGAGAAAAGAAAGCAAGTACTACCAACAAAGAGTCCTAGCATCGGTTATCAGCATTGAAAGCAGGCATTGCTGGGCTGTCTTAATGTGGATCCAGTGGGTTGTCCAGATTAAGCCTGTCCCGAGAAGAGAGGATATTGTTGCCCCCGATTCCTGGCTGAAACAAGAGGCGATAAGTAAGGTTGGGTAAAGTCTATTGGGTAAAGGTGTGTTTGGAAACACTGGCACGGAGTGGTTGGTAACAGTTCAGTAGTAGACAGCAGAATAAAGGTTAATAGTGTGGTACCCAGCAGATTATTCGGTAAAGCAAATGGTGGTTTGGAAGCGCCTAGGCTCAGAGTTCAGGTCAGTGATGCCTATCTATGCAAGGTTGGTAAATAGAACAGGATGGTTGTTAACATTAAAGTCAAGGGTAAATAGTAAAGTAAGTGTGGTACCACTAAGTAAGCATTCCTTTCCTGGCTGAAACAAGGCACGGTGTGGGCATCCCATCCATTCTTAAGTTGGTTAAGTGGGTTGGTTGATAGTGGTAACAGTGAAGGCGAGTAGGCAGAGTCTAAATATAATCAATTCATACCCGACCCGATTCTATTATTAAAGCAAGTGTTGTTTAACGCCCCACCCGTGAATGTTCCGTGAATGTTCAAAGTTAAGATACGTAAGCCGGTCTAGAGAGGTTTGTAAAATACGCAGATAGGGCCTGATGCACATTGCTTCTGGAAACGAATGATAATTGCGGGAACATAAACTGATAGTAACAGGGATGCCGGAGCATCATAAATTCTAGGAACATCAGGGAATGCTGGAACAGCACTCCGATTTCTTCTTAGGCTAAGGGAGGTACTAGGAACACATGCTAATCCCGGAACTTCTAAAGTTTAAACACTATATTATGCTTGAACAAAGCTTATAGGAACAGATCTTAATGCCGGAACTTTATTTGTCAAAACGGTAAATATGGGCACTCCAACTACTAGCTGCTCCTGCTTTTTTGCACCCGGATATGTTCTGTACCTGGGGATATGCTTGAACGGAAGGTTCAAGTGCAACCTCTGCCTCCCCTTTTTTTACTGGAACCGAGCGAGGTGGTTGCTGTTATACTGCTATCTTAGCCGCCTTCACCTTTGTCTCCGTTGTTGGTGAGTAAGATGCTGGTTCAAGGGCAACAACTTTCTCTGCGGCGCGTTTTTCAATATTGGTCAATCGCACGAGATGAGCAAGCATTCACCGCCATCTGTTCATCTGTCATTCTGTACCCCGATCATCGTGATGCCATAAGAACCGTAAAATAGATGTCCATACACAGACAGAGCCGGTTCAAGTAAAGTGCATCATAGTTGGCTAGCTGCTCCATCCAGAATTTACCCGCACGTTCCAAGCGAGCACATCCATCTTTATCAGAAACTGCGAGCAAGTATTGCTGCATAAAAAAAGGTAAGGGAGCTCCCCTAATATCCCTTCCAGTCCCAGACTAGCCGCTCAGTCCCCAATCCTGTTGACCTATAATCTGTTTATCCATCACTAGCAAAGGCACAGGTACCCTCCATTAGTTCCATACCCGGGGAAAGAACCACCAAAAATAGGGAAGGTTGCCGGTAGCAAATGCAGGAGTTTAAGCGGTGTATGA
>Ga0233342_1000062_pt1 | contig 32561 bp, 17 predicted proteins | sample GEONDECOMP273_FD_180706 | JGI IMG/M metagenome (GOLD analysis project Ga0233342, IMG submission 180706) | Leaf litter microbial communities from Shasta-Trinity National Forest, California, United States - GEON-DECOMP-273 | ecosystem: Environmental > Terrestrial > Plant litter > Unclassified...
GTTGGTGCCATGTTCCTACATCCCTCCCTGACCCAAAGAATAAGAAGGCGTTGAGACCCAAGACCAAGGCCGAGTATCCGTGAGTACCAAAGCCCAGCCAAGTATCTATCCAAGCCTATAAACCCCACCGAGTAGGTTTTTCTCTAAATGTAGATTGAAAACGAGAGGTTGTAGCAAAAGAACAGCTAAGGCAAGGGGAGCGTAGAACTAAGGAAGGTATTAGCTCCTTGCGAGCGAAGCACTCTTCCTTGTTTTCCCTTACGCGTAGGGTAGGAAGCACAAAAAACTAAAACTACTCCATCCACTTATAGAGGACTTGTTGTTTCTCGTTTAGCGGCATGAGCTGAGCGTTAGCGAGCGTATGGAACTGGGGTTTTCTTAACCACTAGTTGGCTCATTAGGGGGGGCGTAGGCTGCCTTCTATAGTGAGCCCGTAGACGAGGAGTATTCGCTCTGACCATGATGATCGCTACAGGAGCGGCGACACCACAATAACAAACTGTTACAGTATGCATAAATACCCTATTCAAATTAACCCATGTCCTTAGCCTTAATTAAGAACTTCACCTTCGTTTCTAAACCCGTGTTTATGAGGGGTTATTAAGTTAAGCTCACTTAATTCTCTTTCGAGAGGATTAAGAGGGAAAAGTGACCTCTTCTGGGGAAGCCACATGGCAAGATAAAGTCATGCATATCTAATTTGGGAATTCAATCATTATTCAGGCATTCCTTCAGTGAATTCATTTTGCCATCATGCTCTGAGTCTGGAGTGAGGAAAACCCATGATTGGAGATGGTACCTCTGTTGGTACGAATATCTAAAGTTATGGTCTTAAATGTGTATATAACCTAGCCTATGGCTGTGACTCCCTGGAGTTGAGAATCCCTGGCTGACCTGTGCTGGAGCACAGGAAGGGAATTGGGGATAGCCCAAGGGACTGCGTGGCAGAGAAGGGAATCCCGTTCCTGGTGTTGTGCAGGTTGAGGGGGATGAGCGCTTTTGAGGATTGGGATAGCTGTAGATGATTATTTGTTCATTCCTACATTCTTCTGGATACAGAGAGGGTAAGAGTAAGAGTTTACCAAATAGAATTCATGCTTATTATCCGGGGAAGCTGGTGCTAATGGGCGTGGTGCCCATGTGAGCAAAGCCTGCCTTATGGAATCCTTTTATAAGGGAAGGGAGGAATCTTATAGAATTCAATGTTGCCGTTCGAATCCGAAGTGTCAAAGAGAATCACTTTAATGGGAGTAGTGCTACGAGGAGTAGAGAGAACCAGGCATAAGAAAAGTCAGATCCAAGAAGCCGATCCATATGGAATAAGCATTAGTTGCTATAGTCAGATTGACATTAGCTGTTCCATGTTGCCATGAGTTTGAACCAAATCGAGAAAGAAAGAAGTGGAAGTTTTCATTCTCTGCTTGCCGTGTAAAGTTGAGCTACGAGTCTTGTCCTCAAGCAAGGAAAGGGGATTCCACTAGTCTTGGGGAAGGGAATAAAAGAGCGACTGAGAGCTACTAGTCCGAAAGCTACAAGAGGAATATATGATGGTTCATAAAAAAACAAAGTTATTGGGTATACATATAATTTTAGGGTGTAGCCTCGGAGAACCTTTTGAAGCACATAAGAAGTAGCTCGCGTAGTTCTCTACGATCCAAGCGTGGAGTTAGGTAATAAGGAGTAAAGAGTCTATTATTGCTGTTCCTGATAGAGTTCTATATTACTTATATAGTTCTATCTGACTTCCTTACTTCAGTCCTTCAGCTCCTTAATACCTTCTACTTCCTTAATACATAAATAGAATCCCTTTTCTGAGGGCTATAAGGAATCCCTTTCTATAAGAGCTTCTCTCAACCCAATCTAATACCTTATCTCATAGCTTCTTCTTATCTCATTCATACCTTATATAAATATAAAGAAGACCTTTACTTCCTTAGACCTTCTTACCTAACCCTTCTTACCTCATAACCTACCCTAAGATAGTATAAGAATATTCCTAAGGTGACTAAGGAGTTATAAGATATAAGTTCAGGAGTATAAAAATTATATGTATAATAGTTATTATAGAAGCTTTATAGTTCCTTTCTACTTTAACCTTACCTTATACCTTAAGAATATAACCTTACTAAAGAATAAAGAGTGAAAGATGCAGAAATGAACTCACCTCTGGCTTCACACCAATGAATGCTTCCTCTGGTGTCTTGTCCTCCAAGAACCTGTGGGGACACCGGTTCTAGATGTAAACTGCTGCGTTGCATGCCTCTGCCCAAAGAAACATAGGCAAGTCCTATGTAACATGGCGGCCTTAACAGCCAGCCCCTATGATGGATCGATTCTTCCGCTCTGCAACACCATTCTGCTGTGGGTTGTACGGAGGAACTATCAACTTCTTGATTCCTGCCTCCTTGCAGAAACCCTCGAACTCCTTAGAGGTATACTCTCCCCCATTGTCCGATCTTAAGATCTTTCTCTTCTTCCCTGTCTGGTTTTCAATTAGAGCTTTTCACTCCTTAAACCTGGACCTCATCCTTGGTCTTTAGGAAGTAGATCATCCAAGTCTTGCGAGATAAATCATCAATGAAGGAAACATAGTACATGACCCCACCATTCAACTAAGAATAATTCTTTATTGCCTTTGCAATGTTTAATTGGGAGCCACCAAAGGGTGGAAAGGGCTTGTTGGGCCCTTCGTTTTAGAAGAAAGACACGGTGACGCCATCGTAGCAGCGGGAAGGCAGGTAAAGGTTGTGCCAGCTAGATTGAAGGTCGTTTGTGACTTTGAAACTATCTGATCTGATGGAACTGTGCTAGGAACCAGTCTTCTTCTAGCACCATTAGTTCTCTGATACAGTTCTAAATTGGTGCTTCTTCTGACATTCTAGTCACTCGCGCAATGAATAGACTGGGTAGCACAAACTCTGCGGGCACTACTGCTTCCTTGCCATAGACTAGACTGAAGGGCATATCTTTTGTTAACTTCTTATTTGTCATCCTGTATGCCCAAAGCACAGTGGGTATCCTTTCATCCCAGTCGTTGCGGTTTACTGCACAAACCTTGGTTAAGCCTTGCTCAAGAATCTTGTTGAATGCCTCAACCATCCCATTTTATTGTGGATGATAGGGGCTAGAAGTGTGGTGTTTCGCCAGAAACTCTTGGGTCGAGGTCTTAATGGTTACGCTCATGAAGTGCTTACTTTGATCCATTGTAAAATGTATAGGGCACCCAAACCTAGAGATGATGGATGAACTTCACTGCTGTATTAGTACAGCATTCTTGTGTTGGTGCTGCTTCTGCCCACCGAGTTCAAGGAAGTAAAGCCCCAAAAAAGCTGTATAAACCTGTCTGAGCTTAGTATCTTGTAGAGAGGCAAAATCTTGGCAAATGCGGAATTTCTTCATAATGGAAGCCACCGGCAAATACAAGTCATTCCCCTCTCCCTTTCGGTCGAGTGTGCTTACGCATCCTCTGTGGCTACTATCGTAAAATCCCATTAGTGCAAGCTCTTTTCCACCTTCATTTTTGACCAGAAGAAACAGCGGTCGGAAAATATGAGTCATTCTCTTCCTTCCCCTCCTTTGTCGGGAAAGAGCTCCGCACCTTTAATTGTCAAACTTTGCCTTCTCTTATCCTGGATCTATGCCAACTTGATTGACAGGTTCTTTAGATATGTCCCATGACAAATTTCCTTCATCTCCGTCTAGTATGGATGGCTTGTAGAGCTTCATGTAATCCGTATTGAATAACGGATGAATTTGTATTCATGATGGTAGATACAATTTTCATTTCTTATTAGGGCTATTATTATTTACAACTCCTCCAAGGTTTGGGGACCTAGTCTACTAGAGTCGAACTGGGCCATGACGGAGAGAGTTAAGGTCTTCATGCTTTGTAGCATTATCAAAAGCAATAGGACAGTTCCCCAACCCATCATTCAGGCATGGTTCGCGGCCCACCTCTTATAGATTGAAACCCTTTTTTGGATTGGAATCACTTTTGCATCGCGCTCGTAGCTTTGCTTACTCGCATTGCTGGTAGGATTATTATCCTTATATAGCTTACTGCTCTTTGGAGGCCATTGCCTCAACTAGCCCTCCCGGGAGGGTTCACACTACACTACTGGTTTGTGGAGGCCACATGTCTACTATAGTCACTGGGTATCGATGGACTGCTCCCCCCTGTTCAGAGATTATCTAGATGCCCCTGGCCAACTTGTGCCGACTAAGCAGGAGACATCTACAAAACAAAACATTCAGGTTACTTGGATCGCCCCCTCAAGCGAGTTGAATCCCAAGATGGCCTTATATGTAGAGCACATCATGGAGTTGAAGGACGGTCTCATTGTTTGACCTTCTTACATGCTTTTTCATCGGATGCATGCTTTTGGGATCTCTCTCGTCCAATGTCGGGTTGGTTTACATCAGCTTCGAGTCAAAACCAAACATTATATCACATGGGCCGAAAGGATATACCAGCTTTGCCATCTTTAGGAGACTTAGATAGAGGAGCACCTCATCCTTCGCTGCCCCATCTATTACAAGATCAAATAACAGTATTATTGCCTTTTCAGGAAGGCCTACGGCCTCCCTCGCTACCTTCTTCAAGTATCGAGCAGTGCGAAGTCGAAGTGGTATATTCTAACCTTACTACTCCTGATAGATAGGTCTTATCAGTCTTGCCCTTTCATCATCAATTTTTAGTCATAACCTTTTCGCTACAGGATTGGATGGATCAAGGCAAAATTGGATTCATATCAATTTATGAATCAATAAGGTGCGTAGCTCTTTCCCGACAGGGGAAGGACAGACAGGTTTTCACTTTCTAATTGACCAATCGCTCACTAAGCAATCCCAGTAAGCATAGATCACAATAGACTGCTGGGTCCGTCCCTGATCCTCATCTCGATGCTTTCTTTATTCTTTCCACCTTGCTTAGTCGAGTTCCATAGTCGGCATGTTGACTGACTCACTAAGTGGGGACTAGCTTTGTTCAGATATAGTTAACTCTTTTTAGAGCTGTCGTCATATTGACATTTATTGCTCTGCTTTCGAATGCCGGACAGGTAAGCATTACCCTTACCAGGCGAGCCATGGACCGATAATATTGTAACTTGTGCTTTCAATGGCGGGCCGGTTGGAGAGTTATTACTTTACTTGGCCGGCCTTGGGTTAATAAACCAACCGGGAATAATTCTGAGTGACCAAGCTAGGCGTCCAAACTAGTATATTGGCCCTACCTACCCTTAAGACTCGTCCTAGTCCAACTGGTCTGGCTCAGCGTTCTGTCATTTTCATTTACAATGATAATGGGCACTCGGACTGTAAAACTAGTTAACGTTGAGTCAATCGCAATGTACCAAAGTACTTTTTCTACCATTAGAGTGCTTAGATATTCTTTTTATCAAATAAGAAGAGGGAAACGTGCCCTCCCGAGCCCACCATACTAGGAGAGCCTCGTCCCCTTACCAAATCATAGATGGAGATCTCCCCTAGTCTTAATTCCAATTTAGAGATCCAGATATCCGTACTGTCTGCCCGCTACCCTAGCGGGATACATTTTCGAGCTACGTAGCTCAGTAATTCGACTAACGCCCCTATTCGCCGTAGGAATAATATTGGAGCAGCGCGTTTGAACTAACTGATTAACTTTGCGTTTTTCCCGTTGACTTTAGCCGTATCGCGATTCTTTATATATGTAATAACACTATATTCGGTGTGTCCAGGAATTCTTTATATATGTCATTACGCTTTCTCATTTTCAGTTATGCCGGTTGACCATTTAAGTGATGCCACCCACCGCTTCAACAGATGAATGCATTATAGATGTCATTATACGAATTATTTATATATGTAATTATGCAGTTACAGGTAAGTCAAGTCAGCTACCTCCACTTTATATATGTAATAACGCACACACTCCCTTTGCCCTAATAAAACCTATGCCCTATGCCCATGCCCTATGCCCAATAGACCCACGGAACTTACCTACTCCAGATGAACAGAAAACTCCTCCTTTGACGTTAGGGAAGACCTCCTTTTTACTTCTTTCCTTTAACTGAGTTAGTTACATTTATAGACGTAATAACAACTTCTTGATTAGATCAAATAACCGCTTGATCATACTAAATTTCGATCGGTAGGCGAAGTAAGGGGTCAGCGTGCGTGGGGGAAAGGGAGCAGTGCCAAAGGAGGTCTTTTGGTAAAGGCGAAATGTGCATTTTCTTACCCGTTCCTTCTAAAAGATAGCCCTTTCCGTCCAACCCCACCGTCTGTTCGTCCAAGACCCTCGACAACTCTCAATATTGCATCCTCTAGTAGGCGTGAACCTCATATAATACTAAAAAAGAAAGGAAGGAGTTCAGATTGATCCCCCAAGAATTGTTTCAAAATGTCAGTTGAAGTTGTAGTTAACCTCCTAGGCCAGATATGGAGATTGGTATTTGTATTAAAAATTGACTGCATTAAAGGTTTATTTCATTTTAACCTGGGTGCCAGTATAGTCAGCCGGTGTCTTTACTTTTTAAACCTTAGGCTCCAGAATAGCCAGGTTGAGAGTGCCTTTGTCATAATCTATAGCTTACAACATCTTAGTTTGTGACTTTCCTTTTCCCCATGCTTCGGGCGCCAATTATTTTATCATACCAAGATTCCGATGCTTTACTTCCATGTACTGAGTGAATAATGAAGGAGGCTTAGTTGATGCCCCCTCAGAAGTAGTTGCTTGTGGTGGTGCTGTAGTCTGCAATAATGCTGTTGTAAGGTATTCAATGGTGACTGCTGGTCCTTTGGTTACTACAGGCTCGCTTGAACTTGAACCAGGCTCGCTTGCAGCTGTACCTGTCTCTCCCAACTCTGCTTTCTGCCCTGTAAACTCTATCATTGCTTTTTGTGGATTCTCCACCTCTTATACTCTGGCCTTTTTGGTTTACTTGCCTGTCTCTGTATCATCTATGTCCATATAATATTGTGTATCTGTTAATGGTCTTTTTCACCCTTTTTCCTCTTGTACTGGAGTCTGCAGAATGGATGATTGACTCAATATCTGCTCCAACTTGTCCAGATCAATGATATCTGGTCCAGTACTCTTTGCTGACTGCTCAATTCCCTGCATAGATGTATGCTGGATGCTCTGTTGACTCCGCTCTTGTTGCTGATCACCTTCATGCAGCACCTCTTTAACCTGTTCCCATGTTTCTAGATTTGCAGCTCTTTGTAAGTATTCATTAGGCTCATGATTATACGCAGAGGCTTTGCTTTCCTGCCTTTTATTAGAAATAACCTGGTGAGGATCATAAATCCACTTCTGCCCTTTCTGAAGATCTAGTTGAGTCAGCATATTTTCAGCTATACTTTGAGCATCCCTTAATTTGACCAAGAAAGGCCCCACCTCTTGGGCATCTTGAATGTTACAGTGTGTCTATGCTGTGCAAAATGCAGGTTGTCTGAGCTAAATCTCTGTCTTATGTATTCAAGGGCAAAAATTCTAGGAGTGAGGAAAGTAGGCAACAAATAGGGCTCGTCCTAAAATCCATAGATTCTAAGGACAGTGTGGGTTTAAAAGATATACCAGTATACAATCCTGGTATCAGGGCTCAGCTGTAACAATGATTTATACTCAGGGAAAACCCTTGGAGGGGGGCCATTATGGAGTAAGAAATACATGACATACATGAACTTATTGACAAAGTAGGTAAAGCCTTTATTTTAAGGTTGCCTTCTAACTACATGGGTCCACTCATAGATAGGCCATGAATTACCTAATACATCCACTGTCTGGATACCCAAGTCTTCCAAGTAAGGGTGGTTATTATAGAGCATGATATAAACCAGGTGTGACTGGTATCTGAAACATCTAGTGGAGTGAAAGTCTGTGAGCTTAAGGTGAATAACTTCAGCTAGAAACGTGTGTCTCCCTTGATTCGCGATGGTTTACTTCTATAGGAACTACCTAGGAATTCGGGGTAGGAGAGGTTGTCAAAGGAATACCTATTGGTTGGCCACTTCATGGCGGGTCCTTTTATTCCGATACCATTCCCGAGATACCTTTTATTACGTGAAAAATAAAGTAAGTAAATAAAGGTGCTACCTCCCCCGTCCGTACTCTTTCTTTTTGATTTATTTCTCTTCGGCTTGGGCATGCCCTCCAGCTGGAATTGGTCTTCAGCCAACTCCGGAACCCCTGTTAAATTGAAAGAGGACCGTTCGTTAAATAAGGCTAAGGTGCTTCAGAGGCTCCAACATCTTTAGAAGAGGATGTTAGGGAAAGGGTGATTAAAGATCCCTAGTTGGGCATTCTATGACTGTAAGGGAATTGTAGTCTAAGTGTTTCCTAACAGTTGCTAGAGCTTATTATACAAGAAACACTCTTGAAAGGTCTTATAAGGAAGGTTATAAAAGGTACATAACTTTTACTGGTCAAAGTGGCAGTGTTTCAATTATCCATTTTGACTATATTTATGGCTTCCCAAGTTACCGTGTAAAAGTAGCTCCCTAAGAGGAAGATTGTTGAGAGGAAGACTAGGTAGGTTAAGCAACTTTAGTAGCATCAGGCCAATGATAGAGGATCTGAATAGGAGGGGTAGACATAGTAGGAATAGGAGGGTTGGTCTATGCAGGTGTTGTAGTGACCTGATGTAGTGTGGTAGAAGGAGGTTGTGGTAAAATAGAGAAGGGGTAAGCAAACTTTAATGACTACATCATTGGTAGTATGGTTCAAGGCACATTGGTTTTTAGGCTAGCTTTAGTAACTTTTGGCCGGCTCGAAAGGCTTAGCAAAGTTTATTTTGTTCAACTGGATGTTTACCCCACCCATCATTAGGATGTTAAGGATAGCTTATTAGTAAGTAATAGGCTCACTTTTCACTAACTTGATCTGAAGATCGACTTTGAGGGCACGTATTAAAATGTGACGAAGCTAAACTTAAGGAATGTTCTTAGTGGTTACCCTTTAATAAATAACTTGTAATTAGTGTATAAAGTTGACGATAGACTCTCACTCTTCCTACTTTATAGTAGTAGGGTTGGCAAGGGTGGACTCCTCAACGGGAGCCAAGCTAAACGTGTAAAGGAAGGTTTGGGCCAACTAATAAAAAGAGGCTATGGAGCCTTTAGGAAGGTTGTCAAACTATTCAAGGGCTTCATCTAATAGGGAATGACATAATAGTTTAGCCATGAGGAGGAAACACTACACTCTTGCGGGCCATCCACCTCTGTATATGTGTCTCTCCTACATTCCGAGGCCGAAGGGAATAAACTCGTGATAGAGGAATGTCCTGAAGTACTGGAAGAAGAGCCGATCCCGATTCCGAGAAGAAGAAAGGAGGAAAGGAGGACAACCGATCCAGATTCCGATAAGGAAAGGAAAAAAAAGCCCGGATGAAACACGATCGAAAGGAATAGGAGGTCGGATTCTAACATGATCGATTATGATTCTGGGGCGCCGGCCTCACCGTGGTTTCTTGAGACCTGCTAAAGAAAGCTTTCCCTTAAAGAGCGCGTTTTCACATAGGTCCTCAGGGAATAGAATAAGGGTTTCATGAGGCTTATCTTGAGCCATTAATTGAATGCCACAAAGAAATTTACATATATATATGAAAGGTTAGTCCTATAACACTCATATCCTTAGCTTATACTAATAGATGGTGTGATTGCCTAATCTAGCTTATCCATATTGTAAAGGTTACAGCTTTCTTTCACTATGTACAAGCTTGTGAATACGAGTTGTGGGTTGTGAAGATCATTGATTATGAAAACTAGTTGAAATAATCTATCTGATAGTGGTAAAGCAATAGGGCATGATTTAACTAAGTGTATTGAGCTTGAACTAGACTCTCATTCATATTCATAAGGGCACTAATCCATTTACTTGCCGGGCTGAATTAGCTTTCCGGATAGATGTGTCTGTTTGGGTGGGGGCAGGCGTTGCCCACCAGACGAAATAAGATTCTATTTTGCGGGATTTTCAAAGGATTGATAACTGCATATGCTGCTGGCCAGAAGGAGTGGCCAGGAGGGAGGTGAGGTGTAGCGCCCAGCATGAAGTGTTAGCACCCATTCCACAAACTCCAACATTAGAGCTAGTCTTATATAGTCGTTATAGAGAGAGAATCAATATTAGATTGAAATGAAATCCTAGATAGAACCTTCTATTTCTTATGCACTAATGTTAAGGCATAGTTGTTAGTTAGTTGTTGGAATTGCAACTATTGGGACTCAAGATTGAACTAACTACTAATTCGAAATCTAATTTATTCTCATTTCAAGGGACTCAGGCACTACTACTAGCATATCTTCTTCGTATCGCATCTTTACGTTTCACTTTTCCATTGTAAGTAATCTGACTGAATATGCAATTATATAAACCAAGTATTTGTTCTTGCCTTTCCATCTCCGTAAAACTATATCTTCTCTTAGGTTGTGCCCCAAGGTTGTATATTCACATATATAATGCAATCATGGCTTGTGCAGTTAATTACACGAGAGGCTAGCTCTAGTAGGTGCATGCTTTGAATGAATGAGAGAACTCAAGAGCTATTATTAATGAACTCTCTACACAGTCCATGGGGCTTTCACTTTATGGCTTAAGACTTCTTCGGCAAGTGACCAACGGGCATACTACTCTCAATACTTACTGTATAGTCGTTCTTTCTCTACAGCTTAAGACTAAGGCAAGTAAGAAAGAAAGACCTTAAGGCAATAACTTACTCCATGGAAGAGATTAAACTACTAGAAACAACAACTACTGAACTTATTTAGTTCTAATAGTTTTATTAGAGAGATTGAAAGAAGAGTTAGTTGTTATAGCACTACTACAGCTTCTTCACTAGTCTATGATATAGAGAGAGTCATTATAAGCACTACATACATATAGGCAGCAGTCGTTATATAGATTCAAGCGTAGTAGCCAAAGGCGAACATAGTCTTTATTATAGAGATAAACTACTTAGCTGCTATAAGCTAAACACTATATGGGTCGTTATATATAGAACTTAGACCTAAGAGAAAAGATCAATAGTTGGACTCAAGAGAAAGGAAAGTTTCACTACTGCTATAGTGCAAGGGCTTGACTCTATGGCTCTAGCAGATAGACTCTACAGACTACAGCTTATAGTGATTAGAGCTAATAGTACTTACTGCTGCATAGACTCTTAAGGCAGTCTACAAGGCCTTACTAGACAGCTCTAGCTATGATAACCGGGATGAACTCTTTTGCTTTTGCGTTGAGCTTATGCCTACTGCTGGCTGATACCCTTTACCTGTAACCTTTTTGCCTCTCTTTAGCCAATTAGCCAGCCAACCGAGTCCCAAAGGAATCAACCATGCACCAGTTACCCCTTTAGCCTCACCTTCAGCCTCACCCCTCATCTCACCCACCTCACCAAGCCAAGTCTCGCAGCCTAATCAGGTCCCACAGATGATGCCTTTCAACTTTTGCCAAGAGCCTCTCAACTTTATAGTATGTAACCAAGGAACTTCACCTGTAATCTTCACCCTTTTGCCTTTCAACAGAACCAGGTCCAACAAACCCCAAAGAAGCCAGAAGCCAAGTCCAAAGCCTTTAACCTATAGCAGCCCACCAGGTTCAACAGAAGCCTTTAGACGTCGTAAACCAGTCAATATAAAGAAAGCATGCTGCCGTTACTTACATTGATTCATCATTTGGGGAGCATAGGACAATCAATTAATTTTGAGGAGCTGGATGCATGAGTCTTATGCCGAGAGATCAGGCTAAGTGCATAGACTAAAATAGTGTATCTATGGCTAACGGACATATATATGGACTACGCGGAAAAGGCTAGCACTCGGCTTTCACTACAGCTTAGAGCACTTACACTATAGGACTAAGGCAAGTAGTATAAACTATTCGTTTTCTGACACTCACTACAGCTTAAGACAATAGCTTTGGGCTTTCTTTCTCTTTTTAAAAGAATGGAGACTGAAATAAAGGTATCTTTTTCTGGGTACAACCATTTCTATTTATTCTTTTTCAAATAAACGACCAAACAACGACAACTGGCTGGTGCTTGCCTTGGCTGCTTTTCGTTACTGCGCTGATCTTACGGCTGGTGGGGAGGAATGAGAATGGAGAAGACAACCACAGTTACGCAATAAAACCATTCTTTTACTACATTAATAAGAGTTTAACTTAGAAATAGTGCTTCTTTCAAAGGATACAACTTATAAGCTTATTCGCTTCCGCTCAGAAGTTACTCTCTCTTTCTTTCCAATAATGGCATAATCTCATATATAATAGATCTATATTATTTATAAGAAGGGAAAAGCTTACACTCTCTACAGCTTCACTCTATGGCTTGTCTCTAGAGCTAGTACCGGGGAGACCTTTCACAAGGCTTTCCCTAGTGAGACAGATTGAATAATTAGAAAGAGAATTAGAGATCTCTCTAACAAAATCTATCTCGAGAAAAAAAGAACTCTATACACGAACTACACAAACTCTTTCTCTCTACTCGAAATTGATATAGAGATCTATAAATAGAACTGCTATCTACCGATATACTTCTCTAACTCGATCTATCTCTATAACAAATAAATATATAAAATATCTACTACTCTTATCTACTCTCTAGATCTATACGACCTATAAGGGACAAGCTTGCTAGAAGTTGCTTAGCTTTAAGTAGATTACGACACAATTCCAATTCTATCTAATTCCCATTTTTGTATAATCACAAGGGCAGTCCATGCAACTAAGTCATAGACTTCTATAAATAAAGTGTCTAAAGGCTAATTTACATGGAGCTTACTCTTGCCTGTAACCTTTTACCAGAAGCCAAGCCCACAAGCCTTTCCCCCCTTTTCCAGATGCCAGAACCTTATTATTGCCAATAGCCTTGAACCCTTGAGCCTTGAGCTCTTTGCCAGAAGCCTTTCACCTTTAACCTTAAACCTTAGGCAAACCTTAGGTCCCTTAAACACCTTTAAACTTTAGCCTTCATCAACAGAATCAACAAGTACCGCAGATGCCAGTCCAAAGTTCAATTTGCTTTTTAATCACGTTTCTCTCTATGTTAGCCGGGATGGATTCTTTGAGCATATCAATACCACGTGCTGCTTGCCGAAGGGAGGTCTAGGTCTCTTGCTTACTTACGATACATATACTGGGATCCCGCCCACACCTATAACACCCTGCCAGGGATCTATATGTTTTAGAGGAGGGCCTCCTGGAATGACATTTGGGCTAGGCTAATAATCGGCTTGGATACCCGGATGAATGATCCAATCGGCTGGTATACTCTAATCAAATGGGATGGTGCGCTACTCGACAGAGATAAAGGCAAGTTGAAAGAAAGCTATTACCGTAAGGCTTAAGGCTAAGAACTAAAGCTATTACCTTAGGGCTAAGACCAGAGACTGAAGCTAGTCCATATCACCTCAGACTTACCTTTATACCTTTTTCCTAGGACGATGGAGTGCTGCCCATGACCTTATTGATATTTAAAGCACCCCCGAGAAATGGTCATTTAGATGAAGACTGACTTGTAGTAGCATGTGCTCCTGCAGGATGGTTTCTTTTTTAGCCAATAGGGTTGACCTTTAGCTGATATCGTTTCACTGCTGGATGGCTTGGATCATGTGGTGGTCTATCAGATAACCTCGCCTTGGATGGATGGGCTTCAGACATTGCCAGGAAGGATATTCTTCACACTTGCCAGGACTTAGGAAGTGTACCACTATAGTATAGACCCCTGAGTAGTATTATATTTCATTTAATAACCTTACCCTTTACCTTTCTTACTTACCCTCACCTTAGGTACATTGATGGAGGAGTTTTCCTTTTCTTTTCCCATTGCTTTCTCATTGGATGAAGCTAGGAAGGAATAGCTTTAGGGGGTGGCACTATTAGAGAGAATCCCTTACCTTTGGTTTACCAACAACTCTTTACCCACTTGCACGAAGGAACAAAAGATAATAAGGCGACGCTAGTAGTATGTGTTAGACTCGCATATCTAAAATAGGGCAACTCATTGAACCTCTACTCAGCAGTACAAAAAGCTATAGTTCAGTGGTGCCAAGTAATTGGCAATATAATACTCATACATGGTTGTTCAATTCATGATCTAGACTGGGAACAATGCTAAGACTCATCAAGCTCTCGGAACCTGCTCTGGTTAGTCTCTAAGCAGTATCCATGCAGCAGCTAATGCCAAGGCGTATGGCTCTGTTCAAACAATATATGATAATATAATCCGGACTACATCTATGCATAATGAGCATGTAGTCGTTGTAATTTGTCCATAGAAACAACACAAATAGGTCAATCTCTCGGGTTGTGAGCGAAAAGCCATACAACCAGTAGATCCCACTAAGGCTATCTTCTACCCCACTGGATCATCCCTTTCTATTTCAACATGGGACCTGGCTATTTGGCTTCTTATTTAAAACACCACCTTGCTATTGGGTACTTAAAGCACTTCATACACATGACCAGATCTCTGGCATTAGCCCACACCTGCAATGCAGCTCAAAAGTCATACGGACAGCATCACCTCCCTCCCCCTTAAATATCACCTTTCCAAAAGTGGTAAATGTAAGCTTCCGACCGATTATTGCTCTATATACTTATTACACTGCCTGCTACGTTCATATCAGTTCAACCCCATAAAGTGCTCTCTCTATCAAAGCAAGCTCAAGGTTGGAAGTTTCTGTCAAATGAAGGTAGGGTGTGATTGGCAAGGGGAACTCTTTATTCATAAGTAGCGCCATATGAAGTGGGGGCAAGCTCGATGAACGCTCCTCACCAACCTGGTGCCAGTTTTATATGGGGTGGGGAATCTTCTTGATAAACTTCTTATGGGTATGATTCAGACTTCACCTTCTCTCCTTCTCTTTAGGAGTCCTATTCTTGAGTACCTATAGCAGCACCGGGTGGATGATCTAGTAGCTGAGAGGACCTTGACCTTATATCGTTGAACAACTGCCGGATAGATAGCAGCTAAATTATGGGCCATCAGAGAGGTTGGACGGGATCAACATATATTGAAAGGAAGCATATGATGCCCAGACAGGGCCAGCCTGAATATGCTTTGTTTATCGCACTTTACTTTATTAATATTAGTCTTAGTAGGCACACTCTTTACTACTTACAAGCATGTTCTCCATATGTTATTTACTTTATTTACTGCTTCATCCTAGTCGAGGGAATGATGCCCCATGACCTGATCTTAGAAAGCACCGGATGGATGGATCGTTGATTAGCCGAGGGAATACTTGTAGTAGCATGTTCCTGTGGCGTTGAACTGCCGGATGGTGGCTTGGATTATGTGGTGTGGGTGGTCAGAGAACCTCGTTGGATGGACAGACTTCAGACCTAGGATAGGCCTTTTCAAAAACTTGCTTCTTGCTTAGGGGCAACTATCAATCCGAAAACGAGCAATCATTAAGGGGCAGCGCTGGTGAATAATACCGATATGACAGGTCAAGGCATGGAAAAGAACCCAGACGCGGCGGCAGGGGAACATATTCTAGCAGAGAAGAGAGGCGATCAGATCATGCAGGCCGAACATGGATCCGGACCGTAAGTAAAGGAGGGGACAACAAGCTGATGATCCTGATCCTTAAAAGGAGAAGAGAAAGGAGTTTACTTAGCCTGTGATTCTGATGACCCAGAGATGAAGAAGAGGTCTAAGGTTGGTTGGGTTGTTCCAGTCAATTTTGAAAAGCTTATGAAATACATGTGTTGATAAGGCGAACCCTTGCTTGTCGAGTGTCTGAGGCATCATCGCCACACCGGGGTCGGTCCTCGAACTCGCAATTGTATTAAGCCAAATAGCTGAATTCTTACATTTAAGGTATAACCTGCCTTTCATCCGATCCATCCGGCCCTGCCTGATAAGAAAAGGTCTAAGCAGTGGCCCCTAAGCGATTCATTCAAGTTTACATACTTTAAATCATTCTATTTCATTCTTGAAAGGCTACTGGTAATCATGCTTATGCCGGGAATTCAGCTGATTCATATGGTGCTGCTTTCCTGGGAATCTTTTTGCTTTTGCTGCTTCAACTTCTCTTGGAACTGTTACTGGAACTTAGGCCAGGAATCCCGTTTTCACTTATGCTTCTTGAAATGACCCTGGGAAGAATGCTCCTTCAACTGGTAATGCTGTTCTTTCAGCTGCTTATTTCAATGTCGGTTCACCTGGTGTTGATTAGGCTGCTTAGACTGGTGCAGCTGGGAATGAGGCTGGTGAAACTGGTGCTTCTAATGATCCCGGTCATTCTGTTGGTTCAACTGCTCCTTCAACTGATGAAGGGAATGCTTATTAGACTGCTGGTCGTGAAGCTGCTTTGAATGCTGGCCGTGATGTTGTTTGTCCTGGGCCTCCTTGTGCTGTTGGTTTCAGAACCAGAAGCAAGGATAGCATAGGTAATAGCATAGGTAATCGTTGAAGGTAGGTTTCAAGTGTGTTTTCCGGCAGACATTATGATTCCTACAATATACCATTGAGCACTTGTATCTGGGAATTAAAGAGCCCTTTATACCTTTCAAATTGGAATTACTATTTTATGGGATAGGCATATTACACCTGGAAATGGGCTGAGTCCTTTGGGCTTAGGCACAACGAGAAAGTCTAATGTAGAAGCGCCATATCTAACGCCTAAAAAAAGAGTTATATAGCTTACAAGCTTTCTTCGCCTTACACTATAAACCTGGAAAAGGATGAAAAGGGACTGAAACTGGAATTGGCTGATATGCTCTTGCCTCTGCTATTGGAACACCATAAGTAGTAACACATACAAATTCGAAACAATACCACTAGGAGCAGAAGGCTATGCTGGAACACCACATCTGAGAACAACACGGAATGCCAGAACGTTCACTTCATAATAAGTAGGAACACTCACTAATGTAGGAACATCTAGCAACGTCGGAACTACACTTATGGTAACAGTAGGTAAGGTCAAAGCACTACTTATGGGATAATCTAGGAACACCACTAGTAAGAACACAAGCTGCTTTTTCTTCTATTTTGATAATAAGTGTACTGGCTGGTAAATAAGCTAAAGGAAGGAGTGCTTCTTGCTTTGTTGTTGGTGCTACTGCTGCTGGGTAAGGTCTAGTTTATGGTTCTGGGTCAACAACTGGAACTTCAAAAATGAGAAAAACTTCTTCAAAGTCAACAACTGGAATTGGACGAGGTGGTGGAGAAGCTGGAACTGGCCCGGATGCTGCCTTTGCTTTTTGATGCCCGGTAAGAAACAGGCCTTGCCTCTGCTTATAGTGGTTATGAGTAAACCCTTGCCTCTGTTACCTTTGCCTCGGATCCCGGATCAATTGCACCAGGGGACTAGAACTAATGGCTTAGATGCTAGGCGAGATGCTTACTTGGATGCTTATTCAATTCATGTTCAATCAAAGAATGAAGACAATAGAGGTGCTAGTGCTAGGTTAACACACTTCTATAGGGTAGGCCGCGATCTTACCTACGGGATACCGCCGGACTCCTCCTGCCAATAAAAGCAAAAAGAAAAGAGGCAATGAATCGGCTTAACGAACCAACCTAAGAGCATGGGTTAGTGCTTGCCTAACTGCTTGTCTTTCTATCCTGCCTAAGAGCGTTAGTGAGGAGACTTAACTGCCTTCTCCTCATGATTAGACAATTTGAAACTCTCATAAAAGGTATAAGTTGCCTCTTCAGAACGAACACAGGGAGCAGTCCTCCTCCCTTACGGTTGGAGACAGATAAAAGCTCCTACTCACTGGCAAATTACTCACATAACTAGGTGGATCCCCAACTAGAATTCATTGGTCACTCACTGATGGAATCATTGGAGTCGAACGGAGACCAATCCCAAAGCAGATGGGATAGCCGGGGCAAGATTGAGAGCGGGGGATACTGGCAAACAAATATAGGTTAGGTTCCCCCTCCTATATCTTCAAAACTGGGAGTAGACATAGGGTTTACCGAGAGCAAGGGCATTAAATCCATAGGAAGTTTGTTTGGGTACAGCATATTAGCAATTATAGAAATATATATCTATTTTTTAGTTTACCCATCAGCAACAGGAGAACGATCAGAAGGATAAGAATTTGAAACGGTTGAGTCTGAAACAACTTACTCGAAGCTTAAGGCAGGATATAAATCACATTATATTAATTAATTTATGGAAATGGAATGGACAAATAAGAAAAAAAGGATAGATAGAACTTCGGGAATACATCGCTACAGGCAAAAATACAGAAGTTAATTCAATAAGAAATAGCTTCTTCTCCCGGACGGAACCCAACTATAAGAACTATACACCCTTCCATCCCACCCCTAGGAGCTTAGGTTAGGTCCCTCACGAATATCTCTATTCCCAGCAGCAAAGATAGAAGTCGAAGCGGAGTAATAAGCATATTCACCCGCAGCAGATTCATATGTTGTTAAACAAGTAGTTGAAGCAGCCGTTGATTATCGTAATGATGGGAGCGCATGCCGTGTTTTGGGTCCAATGGGAGTAGGTAAGGGAGTAAGTAGCAGGGGGGGGGCGGTGGCAGCAATAGTTGTTTGGTTGTCCGGCTTGGTTCACTCGTCCTAGTTGAGTTAGTGGGCTGGATCCTGACCTCGTGCTTCATGGGCTGGTGGTTATCAGCCCAACCAAGCTATAGTAAGGGCAGGTTTAAGCTGTTAACAAGCAATATAAGGTTAAGGTTAAACTTATCCAACCAAATAAAAGGGTAAAGGAAAAGGGCTAGCTGCTGTCACTGATACTGAGACTGAACCTGGTCTCGTGCTGCTACTCTCGCTAGCTGGTTGTTTGGCTGGTCATCCCGGACCTCGTGCTGCTATTGGGCTATCATCCCAACCTCGTGCCAGTTGTTTGGCTGATAAGCCGTTACCAAACCATAGCAATTGGTCCAAGCTAGTTTTTAATAATTGGGCTGGTTACTTTGCGCTAGCTTAACCTACACGAAGTTGTCCCATCAAAGTGAAAGTGGTCTAAGCCATATAACCTGTGCTGAACCTCGTCTCATATACCAATTGTCCCATAAAAAAAATGGTATAACCGCAAGTTGTCCTATCAAACTGGTCTAACCCTTTAGCTCTTTAAACTAGTCTAACACAATGGTGTACCAAATAAAATGGTATAGTCCGTCTTAAATGCTTGGGCCCACCTGCGAACCGTAGCCTGGTGTTTCCCCTACTCATAAATGGTTCGGGTAAAATAAAAAGAAAAAGGCGCGGACCCTTAAACGTTTAACCTTCCTTAGGAACCTACGCTACCAAAGCACCCTCGTGTAATTATATTCTCTTAAATAGGGCCAAAGTAACTGGTTGTAAAGGGGGCCTTTTTACGATACGAGGACGATAGGGCTGCTATAAAGACACAAGTAAGGCGCTTAGGTTGGAGTATTTATATATAGTTGCCCACCCAACCCCGTGAAGCCCTTTTCGGCCGGTGCTCGCACTGGGGTATCCATCTATCTATATAAAGAAATACTATAGCTTTTTCGCAAGTGGGAAGTACACAGTAGTTCGAGATTGATTTTGGCTAGCCTAGGAACTCTATATTCCTTCCACCCCGCATATAGGATAATATTAAATACGAATGAGTTGGAAGTACTACCGTCGACTGCGAATTATTGATGAGAGCCGGGAAATATACGGCGGCATAATACAAGTTTGCACAGTTGGTTTATCCATCTATATATTTGGTCATACCTACTCTACCGAGGGTATAGCTGCTTCATAAGTAAATACAAATTGTTTATTAACCATCTGACCTGCATAGATGAGTAAAATAGTTAGTTACACGTTCCCCCACCACCCGGGTTCAGGCAGGGATTGCTATAGATTGATTCCTCGAGTCGGCGAGTCCCTGGATCACTTGAGTTGCATGCCCGTAGTTTGTCCGCCCAGGGATAGGAGGACATAACCAAATAATGAGTGTTATATGCGCCCGGTTAGGAAGGAGACGATCTGGCTATCGGTTATTGGCAGGGATGGTGCGGCGAAACATAAATAGACATAGAGGTTGGCTGGCTGGTCTGAAGAGCATTCCATAGCTATCAGATATAGGCCGCCGGGGAGGCTCGGAGTAAATATTCTTTACGTTCTAGTTGGATTACTCTGGTGCTTGCTTGCCAGTCCAGGTGCAACACCTTCTTATCCCCGGGAAATACTTGATTGATGAAGGTTCTACTCACGGTTTCCACTAGTCGCCGGATCCGGATGTTCCTAGAGCCGAACTATCCTTAGAGGTTAACTATCTTTATTTATCGTCACTCTATTTCCTGACCTTATCTAAATACGTGGTTTTATTATTGATTCTCCTAGATGATCGGCTGTTAGCCGCTTTAGCTGATCTTGCCTGCATTGGAGGACCCACCACTGTAATGAAAAGCATTACCAACTTGCCGCAATCTCGTATCATAAAGGACTTGTTACTTAGCCGCCTGCCCTTACTTACCATAAATTAGTATAAAAAGTTGGTTATAAAAAATATATATTATATATATATATTTCTATATGAACGGATCGGAACAGGAAAAAGCTAAGTAGTCGCTTGGGTTTTAATTAACCATAACTCCTATTTAGCATAATCTCATATATAATGAACGCACCTACGGTAAACTCTTACAATTAATTAATATTCTGGACTAATAAAAATCAGACTTTGAATCTGACCTGGATAACACGCCTGGGGAACTGGCTCATAATAAGCCTTTGGTTACTATACTTTGGTGGGTTTAAATATAAATAAGACACCTTTTATTCCTTAATAACCTTGCTCACTTAACGCTTTTTCCCATCTGGTACAGTCTGGTCAGGGCAGGAATTATCCGGTACGATCTTTCTGGTACGGCCCCGGTTAGGTGAGTCAGGCCGATTGTTCAGATATTACTAAAGGACGAAAGAATAAGATGGTGGCATGCTTTTTTCACCTTCCCATAATGTCCTCCAGGGGGTGGGACGAACACAGAGCTGATAGGAAGGAGTATGGAATGCGGTAATGATGAACGGTAGAATGGGAGAATGGGGTATGAATGTTGAATGTGGTGATGTGAGGCGGAAATGGAAGGGTTGTATTTTTGTCAAGGCCTCGTGCTATGGATCTAATAAATCTATGCTATGTAGAAGAAATGACCTATAAATATAAGCTGTGTGTTGTGTGCAGGTATAGCTTTACGTGGAGTGTTTGAGTGGGTAGAGCTGTAAGTGTATCTCTCTCTGTAAGCCCTTTATCTCTTTACTCGTGTCAAGGTCCTGCTTTCTTTTGTGTATCCATTTATTAGTGTTCATCCAGGCCTAAATCATGTTATGTTTATCATGCTTTGGGGCTAACTTACTCACGCTCTGTTTATTTTATCCACGTATATACTAGGTGCGTTTATATACGTTTATAACCCGCTCGCTCCATCTAAGCATGTGTGCGGAACCAGCTGAACTCTGTAAGTATAACCATTTGCTTTCCGTCCTAACCTGGGTAGCTCAAATACAAATTATGCCTGGCTTGTTGATCCCTGTAACTTCATAGCTTGTGTATCTAAACATGTAACCTCCCTGGATCTGTAGGAACTGTGTTCCGTCTCGGTAAGTGATAAAAAGGAGGGGCAGGAGGCAAGTGATAAACTGGCAAGCAGCACACCTTTGCATACAACATTATCTGTACCCTTTGGTGACACTGGTAAGCAGCACATAATAAACATCTCTCTCTATTTTCCACCTCACACGGCTACATCATCTGTCCGTTGTACCCGCCCCTATCTATTCTTGTCCTACCGGGTTTCACTATTTATTCTGCGCCTTGCCAGTATATAATAAAAGCAAGCAATTGCCCACCAATCAATCCACATTCTCGAGAATCAGCAAGGAGTACCTACCAGCATCGATGAAAAGCGCCATGGAGTACAATCCATCCGAGAGAGTAAAAGCATAACAACTCTCACCTCTTGCCTTTAGCCAGTAATCGGGAATACAGTTTCTATAAATTTTAGACCTCGATCTCTACTCTTAAATTTTGTATAGGTATCCTATGGGGAACTTATTGTACACCAAGGAGTGAGGATACGAGCCGCTCGCCTGACCCAAGAAGGCGAGTATTCTTTATAATACCGATTCAGACATTTGAACTTACTGCTTAAACCTTTTCTTTTCAGGGCCGGATCCCACCTTACCTTATTTATCCCTTCATCCTAGGACAACAGAGTGCAGTGATGCCCAACCTCTTATGAAGCCAGGATAATATATGTAGGGTACGGCTGATAATAGAGAATACCTTTAGCCCTAGACCAGGAATTCACTTAGGAGGGACAGCTATTTACCTTTCGTACCTTGTTACTACAAATTTTGGATTACATGGCAGGGGGGGTCAGCTGGATGGAGGTCAAAATTAGCCAAGCACTTAAAGCACTTTTAGTGGCATGCTCCCGCGGGGAGGGTTCCGAGAGGGTTTACCCTTAACAGAGATTGTGGAACTGCCAGATTTGATCGGATTCATTACAGTCCAAAATTTTAAGCAGATATCGTAAGAACTATATTGTTTCACTGCTGGAGGATGGGGCTTTATTACGGTTCATCTATATCGGGGGGCGGACTTCAGACTGCTAGGAGATGATGCCCAAACAGCCATAAATTAATAAACATAGCTGCATAATGGTCAATGAGAGAGGAGGGATAGATGGACGGGGGCGTTTGCCAAAGCATGGGCCTTCAACAACATACACTGCCTTACCTTATTACTTCAGGGGTAGTACCCACATTGAGAGAAATCCAATCTTGCTAGGAAAGCCCGAAGACTGCTCTCTTATTCCAACGCGTACATTTTACTCACTTACTGTGTTCAATTCAGAGTTGGCCTTTTCGACAATGCTGCTGCGTATGGGCATACGTAATTACGCTTTCGCCAATGATGCCGTTATTCCTTGCCAACCAAGACAACTCGTAAGCGGCCGCTGGTAATTATTTATATATGTAATAACACTAGATTCGATGTGATTCGAAAGAACGGAATCGCGAAGCCGCATCGAATAAGGAACTTCGCGTTCAACTCCTCGACTCGATCTTTCCTATCTCACTTTCTCAAGTTCGACCCGTATTGTCAGAAACGATAGATTATTTAACGTAATTATACACTTCATTCACATCGCATATTTTCTCATTCAATGAGAGGCTTACAGCGCTTATTCTACCCATTGCTTTTCAGGGTTAAAGTCAATGATCCTAACCATTGGTTTTTAGGGCTTACAGTGCTTATTCACCATTGCTTCTTAGTGCATCTTCCAACCATTGCTTTTAGTGCTTCTTCTTTTGGCCACTGCTTCTTAAGGGATTTTTACTCTTTATTTTATCCCTCTTGAAACCAGGACCTTTTTTTAGGGTGTGAGTCCAGTACTTCTTTTAGTGTGCGAGGTCCCTCACCTTCGATTCGCTCTTTGTGATGCGCTCTTTTTTAGGCATTTTTTATGCTTAAAGTACCCCACAGCTTCATTTACACCAGAACGGGACGAGGCAGCTTACCTTATTAACATTGTTCACGGTGGGAAATTCAGTAATAAAAGGTGGCATGTGATGATAGAGAGTGAAACGTGGGCTATGGAGAGCAAGGGTGGCCTATCAATATGGGAAATTCGCGAGTAATAACCTGGCGTAGCGAATGCTTAATTGACCCTTTTAAGGGCAGTAGTCCCTGTATTCTTTCTAAGTTTGATTGTTAGGTGTCATGTCCCTGTCCTACACTTCTCCGAAATGCAACTTCGGAGCAAATCAGGAGCTATGTAGTGCGAGTTCAATAAGACTCTTTCTCTTAACCCTTTATCTTAACCCTTCCCTTTCTATAACGACTATTTCTATTAATCTTGCCTTCTTAGTCCAACTCTGAGGTCTAATAAGTGATTCCGTTCCTGCTCTTGAAATGCCTTAACTCTATCGGAACTTTAGTTCAGAATGAATAGTCAACTCCTATTTCCGCTTGCCGCTAAACCTGACTCTGTGGACCTATTTATTTTCTGTTTAAAACCTCTTTCAACTTGTTATGGGGTAGCCTCTTTTCCCTGGGACTCTGCTCCTCGAAACTATGCTCTCTATGAAAGCCTATGTAAACTATGCTGCTGCTATTGGGTGCCTCCTACCCTCTCTGCTGCTAGAGTAGAGTAAAGCCCATGCACACATTAGCCTGACATATTGCTATGTTCTCAATTATGATTGGCAGCATCGATATGACCTGCTGTCTACAATAAACTGTATATTGGAAATTACACCTGGGTATCAGCGACTATCGGCAAGTACTCCCGGCGAGGCCTCTCGACTCCTGACATAGCCACTAGTTACAGTCCAGTTCATAGGGTCTGCTGAAGCTAGTCCAGTTAAATAGGCACTCGATTCGCCTGGTCTAATAAAAACTCTTTTTTAGAAGGTCGGAGGCATAATCCTCTCTATCGGGGAAATAAAATGGATTTTATCGTTCATAAACTATACCCTTTCATCACGTTTTCTCTCCGCCAGGATTCATTCCCCCCTAGTTGCTACCTCCCTAGTTTCTGCCAATTCCCTAGTTGTTGCTACCGGATCCCCCTTGTTTATGTGATGCCGATTACCTAGTTACTTTCTATGGGTTGTTGCCAGGGCCAGTAATCATAGTAGAAGGAAGTTGTTGAGTTGGAAAATGTAAAAAACATTCTAATTCGCTAGTTTTGTATAATAAAACTTCCTATTTAGGGGTGACGATGGGAAATCTCCACCACCGGGAAAGTAAAGTGGATTTTATTCAATATAATATACTCTTTCTTCAAGTTTTACTAGGGCCAGGTGTTTATTCACGCCGGTACTACTCCATGTTCTGTGTCAATGCCAGGTAAGGTAAAGTGCTAGTCCATACAGCTTTAAGACTAAACGCGGCTTAAGACGGCTATTTGTGTTAACGGCGGCTTCGTGCAGTGAAAAAGGTGCTACTACGAGCAGGTAAGGTGCACAGACATTAATTACCTACTTTCTTTCTGACATTACCCACCAGACAATATTGTTTATTTATCCTAAATGGCCTCAGGTTCGGTCGGGGCGGGCACAAAAAAGAAGTGCGGTTGGACAATATGCCAACTTCAATTTTATATGTTGTTGAGCAATGAAACCTCTACAATAAGTCTGCCTAAGTAAGTAAGTCAGATAGCCCCCTATTCTATGATACTTGCATATCTATAGTTCTAACTATAGCCTATAGAAAAAGCCTTAGCTTTAGCTTGTCTCTCTGTAGTACCTAGTAACCAATGAAAAGCTTTCAAAATACGGGAATTATAAAAATTGAATACCTTTAGAGATAGACCCGGGATCATGGAGTGATACCGCCGCAGATATGAGACAGACTTTTGGTGTGTGTTAGATCCCGCTGGCCGGCCGAGAACAGATGTTACAATGCAGCTTGTGCTCTTGCTGAGGTTCCACAACGAAGAACGATAGGACGACACTTATTAGGTTCAACTACCAAATCGGCCTGGGGAAAGCGTCAGATAGTGAGTGCCCAGGAGGAGGAACATTACTAGCTGGTTAGTGCTTATGTTTATTGGCATAGTTCCTAGTCTATAATATTCTACGTGTAGCATTTAGACTCACTTTTTTCGCCTTGATATGTCCTTACCTAATTGGGAATCTATTTTGATCCAAATGGGGATTCCCAGGGGACAGCGGATTAGTTCACCCATATCTTGCGATTCTTTTTAATTGCATCATATATAAATTGAACCTGGACTCGCATATCTATGACCCGATGGTTACTTTCCCTCGTACCTCGGGAAGGGTTTCACTTTGCATGTTAGTGGGGTTGGGACATAGAGCTCGGCGAAGAAGCTTATGATATCGCCATGGATACGTCCTTGCCAAAGAAAGTCATATTGTTCCAAATATTGAAGTAAGGGAAAGAACCCTCATTCAGCAAATGATGACGACAACTTATGATGAGGCTGCTAGCTGTCTCGGATTTCCGGCTGCTGGTGGGCAGAATAAGGTTAGCTTGTGGGCTGGCTAATTGTCGAGTGTTAAGTTCCAACAGAATTTGTTAGTGAATAAAAAGATGATAGATAGTTTGAACGCACCCTAACAACTTATAAGGAGAGAAAATTTCCCACACTCCCAATAGGTTCGATATGATGATAACCCAGATTTGGTGACCCGTATATACGTATATATATTGCAGAATCTATCAAAAGTATATATATATATAAAGAAGAAATCTGCCTAATCACGCCGGTCGCCGATAAGGAGGTGGGCTTGGAATCGGGGTAGTCGAAGCGAACCTGTTCTTATGCATTCACTATAGTGAGTGAGAGAAAGCGGTGGAGCGTGTGCTTTAATTTGAAATAACCAACCCGACCTTCTATTGCTTCCCCTCCATACCCCCTATTATTCCGATTGTCAATTCCTAGTTTAGGGAAGAGTGGGTGTCTGGTTCGAGCCCTACTAAGCCCATACATACTGACTGCCTGCTTGCACTATATATAGGCTGGCCGGACTTATTCCTCTTCCGCCCGCGATAGAGGAATATGCGGGCTGCCTGTGTGGTCGTTGTTTCTTGGACCAGCCTAGTCGGTTTTGACTAGCTTAAATTTAGTCCCAGCTTCTAATCAGCAAGTTATAATAAAGTACGAAATAGAATTAGTCTGGATAGCCTATCTGGGTCGATATTGCTAGGGACAATCTATCTTGGTGGATGTCTCCTGTGCCCGTTGGACCGCCCATCTCTGTGATGTCGCCTCATATTGGGTCATGAGGTAGGAATGAAGGGTACGTAATATGGGGAGTTTCTTGGGCCATTAGCTGGGTATGATGTGGACGTGATATGGAATGAAGGGTACGTAATATTAGATCTAATTAGTCTGTCAGTGAATGAAGGGGACGTGAGCAATTGTGCCGTGAGATGGGGAATGATGGGGACGCTATTCTCGTAAGATGTTGGCAGGTGTGGATACGAAAAGTGGGACTGTGGATTTCACTGAATGGGTAATGCATATTGAATGGGTAAAGCGAACTGGGTGTACTGAGCAGGTGCCTTACGCGTTGCCTTGGGTGACGTGTACTTGTCAGGCGTACTGCTGAATGCGGGAAAGTGAATGCGAGACTGCGGGTGGATGGGAAAATGGGGTAAACCGGCTAGCAGCACATAAGATTTGATCTATATTGGTGCACCTAAAACTACTCTACATAATCCGTCCGTTGGACCGCCTCTATCAGCAGATGTGCGAAACTGAACTATCTATAGCTTTTTAATTCCTACATGGCTAACCGACGACCTAGGTTATGAACGTAGTATAGGTTATGGATAGAACTTGGATAACTTGGCACGAACACAACACGTCCTTCCTGGGCACGTGGGAATCTGAAGAGAGCTCTAGTTCTTCCTTCTCCCTTAGGTGATATGGTGGTGCTCGACCGAATAACCTGAAACCCCATTCTATGCGGATTTTATAGCCGCTGATTCAACAAGTTCCCCGTTAGGCTTCCCCATTGAATTAGTGGTATTGTGATATTTCTTAGAGTCAGATGGAAAGTGAAACGTCTCCATCCATGGCGATCCAGAGAGTTAATGTATCTATGGCAGTCTATTTTATATATAGGTTTTCTTATAGTAGTAGGTCTGGCTGCAAAGAGATCCTGCTACATGGGAAAATTAAGGTACTTGCTGTAGTTCTTAAGAGTTAGTTCCATGGAGTAAGGTGTGGCAACACAGGCAAAATAGTCGTTATAGAGATCATTACTATGAGAACTAGAGAGAGATCTCACACTTGGGCTTAGCTCAGCTAAGAAAGAGCAGGAACTACAGAACAACTTAGGGACTTTTTGGACTACTTGCCAGCCCGTTAGAGAAAGCTTCTTCATTTGCCGCTTAGTCAAAGACACTAAATAGTGCAGGGTTAGGAGTGGCAAGCTCCAGGTCCATAACTACCGGTCCATAATTATGAGATTGAAATATAGATAGAACCTCTAGTAAGTCCCTAGTTATAGTACCCAGTCATATAAAGCTTGTCTCTTACTTGAAATCTTCTCTATACAATCCATAGGGCTAAGGCTCGTAAGAAAGGTCCGACCATAGGGCTTTTGTTCCCTTTTATTTGTTCAACAACGTAAAAGCCGTACGGTGAAGTTAGTTCCATGGAGACACTAGTACTTGAGAGGTTCGAGCTAGAGATAGAGAGATATAGCTTGGTAGAGAGCATTGAGTAGATAGAGACTAGAGGCTAGAGGCTAGAGGTTAGAGGATCTAGTTGGAGCTATAGGGTAAGGGGTAGATATAGAGTAGGCGGGAAGATCAATAACAGCAGCAGTTAGATTAATTGGGTGTGAAAATTACTAACTCTGTTTGATGAGAGAGCAGATTTATTAGAGAACTCAGCAGATGAAACTAAGCTTTTGGTGTAATAAAGCTATTGGGACCAGCAGGTTGAAGAGAGAACAGTTTTACTATATACCCGTGAGCATTGCTGCTGTTTGATGCGGCACCTTATTCCTTCCCTTTGCGGTACCTTCTAGTGGTACCTCTCTTCAGGGCCCTTAATAGGCAAGTAGAAATAAAGAAATAAAGGGAGCGTATTGAACATAATGGTGGAGAATTGTAGGTGAAGAATTGCAAGTGGATAATTGTAATGGATTTCATTTCATTGTTTGGTGAATCGGATGTCGGTGTTGATCCGTACTAAAACAAGGCAGGGTTTGTTGGTGCTGGTTCGATGGGAAGGCCTATTCTATTGTATTAGAGAGAGAGATTCTTCTTTGCTTACAGGTCTTGCTTAGTGATAAACTGGGAATTTCATAAACAAAAAGATAGCGGCCAATATATGGGAAATTAGCTAGTGCCTTCATCACCAGCTGATACAAGCCAAGTCCAACAACACCTATACAGCAATAGAACAGAACTACACCAGGGAGGGCATAGAGACAGTCTTTCGAGAGAGGCGATCCCACTGGCAACAGGCAACATCACCACATGAAACATCCACTGATACGGCACAGGACGGTACGGCACAAGACAGGACGGCACAGGGAAGGGCCATGTTATCTACCCTTTAAACCATCCTACAGAACAGGACCTTATACCTCGATTTGATGGATGATGCATCACTTATAATGCACCTTTATTATGCACCTTAGGGTGAGGATCACGCCCCTTACACATAGTGCTTCGGGAAGGGAGGTTTATGATAGCCAGTATCAGCCCCTGGAGGTTGGTTTCAGTGCCAATAAGCCAGGTCGCCAATAAGGAAGTGGCTGGTCATGGAAAGAATGTTCCAATAGCCAGTACTAAACTCAATGCCGGTAGTCAATGTAGTTGATCCAGCAGTCGATTTCTTTTTTTGTATGTCTGTGAAACCATCCATCGATGGATTCTTCTTTTATTTATTTGAATCTATGTTTTCTTGTAAGTTTTGGAAAACGATAGAGCATTTTTATGGGATGTCCTATTGTCTGTTTGGGAACTGATGGAGGGAGGATTTCTTCTTGGATGTTGTCTTCTTGTAGGGTTTGGAGATGTCTTCTTATAGGTTTTGGAACCAATAAGGAGGTCATAGCCAAGAGGCGATCCAAGAGTTGATCTAGGTGTTAGTGCACTTGATTACAGATGTTAGTGCCAAGTCATAGCTGGACTTGGCTACTAGGTTAGGCTACTAGGCTTGGACATAGGGCTCGGGACTGCTCGACTGCGCTACTCCAATCAGCTTGGATACTCGGCTACTCAGCTTGGCTTGGTTCCCCGGATGCTCGATCCACTGAATCTAATCCGCTCTAATACGCTAGGCTAATTCACAGGGAGGAGCACAGGTATTCCACTAAGAATCTGGGAGGGTAGGTTGAGCCATTAGAAGACCCAGGAAGAGGCAATAGGGCCATTAAGGCAGGTCAGGTGCGCAGGTGTAGTGTGATCCCCAGTTTGAGGTGGTAGAGGTAGCACCCGGTCCCCTAACTCCTTCCTCCAACCACTCCAAGTATGGGTGTAAACCACCGTAAGGCGGGGCACGGACACAACCTAAGAGAGATAGAGTTTTTTACTCAATAGAATGGAAGGCAAGAACAAAGAAAGTTTCCCTAGGATAGCCAGGTGGAAATCCAAGTGTTTAAGTACTCGATGCTTAGCTTTCATTTATACTTGCTCTCTATTGAGGTACTATATATATAAGCCTCCCGTGTTCTTTACAACTATCGAACTCTGCCCTTGATCTCCATCTCCTCCACCTATCATAGATAGTTGGTCATTCTCGGGAGGTCATTGCAAACCGGTCAGCCGAGAGGCCATCCTTAATAGCGTTGGCAAGGGAATATACAAATTGCCCTTTCTTTTTACCTGCCCAATCCCCATTCCCATTTCAACCCGCATTCTAGCATTACTGCATTCCCAATTCAAACAATTCTCCCGCCTTGAAAAGACGTAGTACCAGGAGGACAAACATCATATCAACATCCGAACCCGATATCAGCTGATAGAGAAGAAGATATATTGACTTAAAACAGATGCTTGTTATATACATATATTCCCCATCCCAAGTGTTTTTGTTAGGTGGTTTCCAATTAGGAGATCCCGATTAGGAGGTGGTAAGAGGTACCCGATAGACAGTGGTCAAAGAGAGCCTGAGGGTTTTTGCCCAGAGCCTTTAGCCAGTAAGTCCTTTTTGATAGCCCCTCAGTGAAAAGAATTACCCAAAGCAGCTATACCTATAGAACCTATACCTCGAACTTGAAACTAAACCCTAAAATTATTACTCAAATAGAAAGAACTACACATTGAAATTGACTAAACCCTAGATCCTCGAACCTTGAACTCACTTACATTTTTTGGAACACTTTGTTTCCACCTGGGCTTGGATACTCGAGCTGGGCTCCTGTAGAGATAGAAAGTAAGAAGAGTTTGTTACTTACGAGCATTTCAATTGATAATACTTCTTATTTGTAGATCGGATTTTTCACAAATTAGTCTTACGATTATAGCGGTGCCCACAAACACGGACCAATAGACTACCCACAGCTTTACTGGCCCAAAGAAAGGAGATGCCCCAGCGGAAACTCTTGATAAAATTTAGACTTACCGCTAGAGGATATGGTTACTTTGGAGAATCTCCTATATAATGCAACCTAGGTTACGCACCTAAAGGAAGTCACCTTTTTTTTAGTTAAAAGAATATATGCATCAGTAGTAACGGCGTTTAGACCCTAAAACCTTGCATTCCCCAATAAGTCAAAAGATGGATCCATTGCATTCACCGATAAGTCAAAAGATGGATCCATTGCATTCACCGATAAGCAAATATATTGATGGAAATATAGCATTTACTAACAAGAATCCATCCTCTATTGTTGACCAAGCAGACAAGAAGACATCGATACCTGTATAAAGTAGCAGCATTGAGTACCGGTATCTCGCGCACCAATACCTGAAATGAGTGAGTACCAGCATTTCCATCTGGATGAGTGAGTGATCGACAACAGGCATCGAATCTAGGATCGGCTCTTGGGGCATTGAGTGCATCGACCCCTGGAGCAAGTACCGGGATCTAAACCTACCTGGCTCGACTAGCAACTATGGGTGACTGGTTGGCACAATGATTGGCTATAGTACTACCCGCGAGTATGACTGTCTACCTGCCTATTTGCTCTATTGGCTATGACCTGCTGGCTGGCTATGAGCGGAAATAAAAACATTGCATTATATACATAAATATAAAAAAACTTATCTTAGCAACTTATCATGTTGTACCATCATATTAGGCACTCTGCCTGTCTATGATCAGCTATGTGAGGTGCTTAATGTGAAGGTTAAGTAGAAACTCGTGTTTCGTATGCGTAAGTGAAGTGGAGGTAGAGGTCTATGGTTCCCTCGAGGTAGAGGACTGCTGTTTCGTCGAGGTTCGAGGTGAAAAAGTTCTATGTATGACTGTTCCCAACCGAGCAGCCTATCCTATAAGCCAAGCCAAGTAGTCCAACCGAGCAGCCCAACCGTGCAGTCCAAGCCAAGCAGTCACTTATCCCAGCAGTCAATTAGCCAGGTTTATTATCCCAGCAGCTGAGTATCCAAGCCAAGTATCCCAGCTCATCCTATAAGCCCAACCAAGTAGCCAAGCCCAGTGGAGTAGCGCAGTGGAGTAGCCCGCGGGAGAAGCGAAGGAAGCCCAGCCCAAGCAGTGCAAGCAACACCCAGTTTCACAAGCATTTCAATAAGCAGTTGAAGCATCAGAACGACCAGGAGCAGAATTTCCAGCCAAAGCATCACCATTAGTAGGAGCAGTAGTTCGAACAGAAATTGACAGGGGCTCATAATTTATAGCTGAAGCATTCCTAGCAGTAGAAGCGGTTGAAGGAGCAGTTCCAACGGCATAAGTCGAGCCAGCAGCAAAAGGAAGACCAGGATCATAAGAACCAGCAAGCAGAGTAGCACCAGTTGAACCGGATCATTCATTTCCAAGAGCAGCTGTTGAACCAACAGAATTCCCATAAGCAAAAGGCTTACCAGCAGAAGCAGCAGTTGAATCAACACAATGACCAGGATAATTTCCATCATAAGGAGGGCTTCATCCCTGGCAGCACAAGGAGAAACATCAATTTAATAAGAAGCCTTACTAGCATTACCAGTACCAGTTCCAGGATCATTACCAG
>Ga0233342_1000063_pt1 | contig 32560 bp, 23 predicted proteins | sample GEONDECOMP273_FD_180706 | JGI IMG/M metagenome (GOLD analysis project Ga0233342, IMG submission 180706) | Leaf litter microbial communities from Shasta-Trinity National Forest, California, United States - GEON-DECOMP-273 | ecosystem: Environmental > Terrestrial > Plant litter > Unclassified...
CCCCACCCTTCACTAGCTAACCAAATTCCCAGTCGGTTTGCGATGAGGAAACGTGTTGTGACTCGACCAAGGTAAGAAATAACAACATGAAACGTACATACCTCGACACTTAAGGATAAAAAAAAACCTGCCACGTAAAACTTAATTCTTTCACAGCTCCTCCCCTACGTGCGTGCATCATAAGAGATTTAAGAAAACACTTTGTATAATAAAGAACCAGTAACAATGCCTTGCTTTCCGGCCTAGTATCATATCTATCAGTCAGATCAAGAAGCTTCTGTCTGTTAGTTGTTAAAGCATCCCATCAACAAAGCTAACCACCGCACCCTCCTTAGCCGCCTATGGTGGACGTAGGCAAGATAAAACCAATAGCACTAGGGTAGTTACCCCTTGGTAACCAAAAAGGAGATATCAGCGATGATAGCGGTAAAAGTGCTTGCCTTTAGGCGAAGAATAACTTCCCTGTCATAGCGGTAAAGACTCTATAGACCTCAGTAAATACTTTATGACTCATAGGCTAGTATCAGTCTAACCAATCCCTTCCTCACCCTTTCCTAACAATAGGCTTTCCCTTAACAGATCGAGAGAAAGACCCGGAAGTATAAGCAGTATATTATGCAATAGGTTAAGCTTTTGATCCAATGGTTGATTCGAGTGATTAAGCAGTTGGTTCAGTCTATAAATAGACAGATCCATTTCCAGATCTAGACTCACCGACCTTAGCCGACCAAAGCCTACCGCCTAAGGTTTATCCGGTACTTCTAAGAGAAGGTAAGAAGGTATAAGCAGTGCTTCCTAAGCAATTAATTAGGTGGTATAGGTAGAAAGGTATAGGGTAAGGTACGAACCTAAAGCCCGACCAAAGAAGGGCGAGGGGCGAGGATAGGAGCCTAAAGACCATATGGGAGAGGTTTTCCTGATTCAGCCCCACCCGAGCAAACTTATTGCCCGGGCCGAACCTCATAAGCTTTATATAAATAAATAAGTAGCGTTTTTAGCTGTGTTAACTATATTTCTATCTATCTTTCTAATAAAAATGTCCTGGTCTAATTGAATAAGTAAGTAAGTGTAGTAAGCACCACCCTCCTACCTAGCTGCTGTTCTGTCTTTTTACGTAATGGTTAGGCCCACCCGGATAGGCCCAGGTAAAATTGTCCACACCACAGCTTTCCTCCCATCCAAGCCAGGTAACATTCGTAGTTCCTCCATTCCAGGTGAGCATGCGTAGGCGCAAGCCCAGTAGGTTAGCAGGAGCCCACCCAGTAGTTTACCCATCCAAGTGAGCCTAGCCAAGTGTTTGAGCAAAGTATTACCGGCCAAGTGTGTCTTTCCAAGCAAAGTGGTTTGAGCAGAGTATTCCCCAGGTGAGCGATCCCAGCCTAGTGGGTGAGCCCGGCGACCAATTTTTGAGCATAGTAGTAGGTAAGTGGGAACAAGGCTTAATGGTATCGATGCGGATAACCAACCTCAATAAGTTAACACGGGTAACATCGAACATGGGTAACACCCTGGGATCTCCTTTGGGATCTCCTGTTGGAATTGAGTGATCTACACCTGGATCTCCTCTTGGATATCCTACCGGCATCGAGTGAATCACAAGCTTTCTTTCATCTAGTGCATCGATCTACACCTGGCATAAACCTACTTCTCTTGGATCTCCTTCCTACCGGCAGTCCTTTCATCGAGTGATCTACACCTGGTATATCCTTATTGGCTCTATCTCCTATTGGTCATTCAATGCTCCTTCTTGTGTCAACTCTGCCAAACTGGTAAGTTATCTCGGCTCTCCTCTCTCTCGGCAATTATCTATGGCATGTTAAATGGGGGTATAAACTAATATTGGCTGGTAATGACTATTTGTGGTAGATCCGACAGCAGATCCAGGAGGTTCACACAGCCTTCCTTCTATTATCCCTCGGGTCTGTGGTTACAGGCGGTTATAGGCAAAGGCCTATATATATAAAGTGAAAGGCTTTGGCTAATGGTTTAAGTCCAATAAATGGTTCCTTCGCTCGCCCTCCCGTTGGCCGGGCGAGGGTTTTATAAAGGGAAAACATGAAATGAAAGTGTATTTCAAATCTGGTCCAACCAACCAACCAAACTTAGTGCCTATGCCCAAGCGGGTAGGCCCATTGATCCAAAAATAAATAAATAACTATCTATCTCTCCAGCCTATTCCAGTAGATGTAGTCCACCACCCATTATATGTTAGCAGTTTCCATTGGACCACCCATTACGGTAGATGTTGGCAATCAATCGAATAAATCAATTGAATCAAGAAAAAATAAATCAACTCAAGAAAAAAAAAGCACATACTCTGTAGCAACATATATAAGCGATTAATAAAATCCTTTCACTGCATCCATACCGTGAAGCGCCCACCCTGTTTAGAGGTCATTCCGTGCACCGTGCCTCGCCCCCAGCATCCATCCCGCCAATAATAGATATAATTGGTTAAAAGGCAATCTTCAGTAATAACAAATCACTTTTATCTATTTCATTTATTTAGAGATAGATGGTGGTGATCACTCGATTAAAAGAGTCATCCAAGAGTCAATGCCCGCTGGTGTTTAGATGTCGGTACTCCATGCCAAGGTTCAATGCCAGGTTTCAGTTCCTGGCACTAAATCAAAGTATTGATAAACTAAATCCACGTGGAAATGTTGTTACTCGATGCCGGTACTTGCCAAGAGGCGATCCACTCAAATGTGGTACTCGATGAAGTCGATGCCAGGTGCCAGTCATAGCCCATAGGCGAACATTCCTATACTCTCTACTTCGAACTAAAAAAATAGAGCCTCTAGACCTTCCAACCCCTACTATACCCTTTACCTCTGCCCTCTCTATACCCTTTCATTCAAAACTAAATAATTATTGGACTCAAAGTTGCACTAATTAGAAGTATCATTTCAGGAAAAACTATGCACTTATTAGCTTCGCTAAAGCGAAGAGAAGAATAACTATGGAGAGAGGAACTTAGCATAAGCTAAATAGTATAAATATTCAAATAGAGATAACTATAGTTATAACTTCCGTCCCCTCTGGACGCTCCTACCGGCCAGCCGCCTCAGCAGAAAGAAGAATCCAATCTGTATCCGTGCACCTAACTCACTCTCTCGGGCACTGAAGGGGTTATATAATTAATGTCTATATCCTTAACATATATGGGACTGTATGGCAATTCGAGTTAGAGTATAGAATCGGTATGGAGGTTAGAGTTTAGAGTTTCGAGCGCCAGTCATAGCCCATAAGCAATTTCACTAGTAGCCATTGCTGATATAAGGTCCTTGCCGGAAGCTCTAGTCACTTAATAAACCTCTGGTGATATAACCTCGGGTCAGTGCCACTCATAGTCAGTTCTCATTGTAACTAGTCATTTACGGGGGGGCTTAGCCAATCATAGACGTACAGAAGGAGCTAATATAAAGCTGATTGATTGCCGATAGCCACTAGTCTTTGCCGGGAGGCCTTGCTGATAGCCGATAGTCAATAGTAATTGATGGGCTGGGTATATACTAAGAGAATCAGTTGGGCTACTTGGTTGGGCTGGGCTGGAGCCAGTCATATAGCCAACCAAACATAGCCGGTGCTAACCGGACATTCAATAGTCGATCATTCTAAGTAGGTAATAGCTGCCAGACATAGAACTCTACCCTCTAACTCTATGAAACCATATATCTCTACCTCGATCTCGACCCTTGACCTCTACAGAACATATCCCTATACCCTATACCCTCTGCCAGGTTTCATCGCCGAGAGCCAGTGGTCGTTGCCAGGAAAGAGTTAATTGCTGGTTGTAAGTAAGCTCTAGTAAGAAGTAGTCAGTGCAGCTAGTAATTGCCGCCGATAGACAGTTATTGTCAATAGTCGATCATTGTAAGTCTCCAAGCCAGGAGGTTGTAACCATAGCAGCCATCACTTTTGAACTATACCTATAAATGGGAGAGGGTCATTCCAAAGCCAACAAGCCTAGGGTTTTTTGTTTGTTCGTCGTTGTGGTACTCCAGATCTCAGCAAAACCCTCTCCCTCCACCACTTTTGGAGTCCCTCCGGGTCCTCTGTAAAATCAATTTTTTCCCTCATACTCGTAACCTCATATGAGCCCTCCGGTCCTCTCGGAGTTTGATCCCCAAGGCTCCTGATCGAGAGATAGTTAGGCAGGTAGGTCTATAGCTATAAAAGGTGTGGGGGCTAACTAGCCTTTGTATGATGGACTAATTATTTATAATAGTGCAATGGTTGAACGGGTATCCATGGGGAACTTTTTCTATTCTATCGGCCAGTGATGCAGGCCTTCTTTCTCGGATAAGATTGAGGTTTATTATCTTTTATCCTCATCTGGTGGGTGTGGCCTTGGTGGACGCGGACTTTACTTAAGGTTCTAGGCTTATGTGGAATTATTTGTATGATCACTGTCTGTAGCGTATGATCCTCGAATTGTGAATCAACAATGTAAGCATAATCATTGCATGCATTCTTGGTAGTCCCATTGTTCCGTACGTTCAGCTTTTTAGTTATAAAAAAGATTTCAATCTCGGGCTGTGGCAATAAGTTTTGGGGTATGGATTGAAAGGCGGCGGGTATGATTGAACGGGGTGAGGGACGTTTAGTAGCTCGCCCCCCCCAAAGGGGCGAGGGACGAACCCACACCCCCTAAATATGGAGGGGGGTGGGTTCCTTCTATCGTCTTCTATTGGCAACTTGGAATGGGTGAGTTTTGGGAATGGTTTATTCGATAACAGGTGGAAGAGAGATACCCTTTCGCAGTAGGTAACAGAGGTAATTTTAATTGGTTGATTCGATAACCTAGTTGAATTGAAAAAGGTGATGAGAGAACTAACTGCAGCAGGTTCCACCTCCTGGGCTTACTTGCTTAGCTTGATGTCAACCGTGTCCTTTCGGTGTTTTCACTGATTCACGATAGGTACTTTTCTATCTCGGATATGGTGGCTCGATATAGTCCTTCTCCTTTATAGGGTATGTTGTGATGGAGTCCTTCTATTCTCTCGTCATCAGGGGGTAAGTACTTATCCTCTCTCTCGTCGTCTGCGGCCACCGGGGAATACACGAAACAGCACATCAATAATTGGGACGGTCACCAAAAGCAGTTTAACTAACCATCTTATCTCTGCTCCAACAGATTTGATTAGTGAGAAAGACTCCTTCCTTTGCGAGAAGGCGGTTCCAACACAATTGGTGGGGTATGAAGGTTCCCAGGTGTGAGGCTTCGACAGTGAAAAAGGGCAAAGTTTTTAGTGAAGCCTCCAAAAGCATTTGTTAGTTAAATAGGTTTAATTTGTTAGTTAAACTGGGAAAACGGAATTTCCCTTATAAATAGGCCCGCACTCTCCTCTCTATATCATCTTTACACGCCACCCTTGAAATAGTTCAATCACCAGTTAAGTTACTCTATTCGTACTATATTTTAGGGCTACTACCCCACTACCCACACCTTTAAAGCTATAGACCCTGTCCCACTCTCTATCATAACACGCCACCTAAGGAAGGTCAAATAGTTTTTTTTTCCCCCATACGCTACCCTTGCATACTTAATTTCCCATCTGGATAGATTCTTAGAAGGTCTTTTGCCTTGCTTGGTCCAGAGAAACAAGCCTTAGAGTTTCCCGCGTATTTTTAGATTTCACTGAAAAAGCATCCTTCCACTCTAGAGATTATAGATTTATAACTTATTGCGCTTATCTCTAGAACCAATTGAGTATACCTATGAGACCCACCGAGATAGAGCCACTAAGAATGGGGCCACTTATATTGACAAGAGCAATGATTTATTATTTGATTTTATTTATTTATTGACGACAGAAGGCCTAGTTGGGGCGGGACGGGGCACCTGGAGTTAACAACATCGCACAGTAAGTCGGTAAGTGCGGGATCGAAGAGAAAGCTCATAATAAGTGGTAATATTATAATATATATGTAATAATGGTGATTCCTAAAGAATCTAAACAAAGAAGGTCTCTCCGCGCGATATGCCCGGTCTCTCAATTCTAAATCTAAAGGTAATATTTTAAAATAACTTATATAAAGGCTAATCCGATCCGATCTCAACTGGTTCGGCTTCGTGATAAGTAAGAGATCCCGAAATGACGTATAGAAATAAGATCAAAAAGGCTTCGCGCCTCAGTCCGGCCCAATAATATAACTGGTCAAACCAAAAAGCCATGCTGGGTCTATAGTTGTACATCCTCCCTAAGCGCTTCATTCATCCAAGTAGTATAGTCTAGGTCTACCAGGTCTGGGTCTATAGGCCCCCACCCAATAAATACTTAATAGTTTGTGTGGAACCAACAAGGGGTTGTTCTTTATAGTAGCTACCCTCCCTCATATTTATGGCTGAATCAATGGGTGCCCGCCCGGGGCATAACTCAATATCCTAGGGTGAAGGGAGTAATAAAGTCAGGATAATATTTGTTTATCCGGTCCGTGAAGTCTGTAGCAGTACCCACTCCATACACTAAGCAATTAATTAAGTAAGTGTTATAGGGAGGGTATAGTTATTAAGGTGGGTAGGTGCCTGGTTAGCAAGTCCTAAAATGAATAAGTATGGCTCTTACTATCCTAGCCAGTGGGTTCTAATTCATAGATTGTATCTGGAGCTTGGCCGGAATAGTCTGGTACCAAGCATATTTAAACAAGTGTGATTCCAGTGCTGTCCGGCTGGAGGTGGAAAAAGCTCTATGTAAAGCCCTTCTATCCGATCCAATGCTGTTGCTTGCTGTAAGTTTGGGGCATCATTACTTAGTAAGTGAGGAGGCAGTATCTATAAGTTGGTGCAGGTGGGTGGTTGGAAATAATATTAAGTAAAAGTAAGTAGGCATTAAATTAATAGGAATAGTGCTTATCCATTAAGATTCCCCTACAGCAAGTAAAGGCTTATATGCGGGTTCTTTAGCTGCTGGCCGTTAGATGTCGCCAGAGGTGTCGTAGAAGGTGGACTGAGAGAATAAAAGGGAGATCACGTTTGCTGGCCGGTTGAAGTGACCAGAGGTGTTGCAAAGGTGTGCTGCTTTCCGGTTAAATGCTTGCCTCCTTGGGGTGTAGTCTATATAGCTTGCCCTCATTAGGTTGGTTTGTTGAATAACTATTGCTTGCTGTCACCTTTCACTGAACGGTTTGGAACATGTTCCTACTTATTGCCTTCTTGCACTTACTGAAACGGAACATTGTTTTTACAGATCCTGGAAGGGTCCACATCGAGGTACACAATAAGCAATTAGCTTCGACGAGCAATGCAGAGGCGATTAGCAAGTTGTTGATGCAGAGGTAGAACTTTCAGGCAGAAGTAGGTAGGATTTGTACGAGATGTTGAGCTCTTCAAGCAGTAATCTTCGAGCAGGAATCATACATGCATGGTGCAGGGGCAGGGTTCGCCATAAAGAGCGAGGTTTACAAAAGCTTGGTTATTTACGATTCATTCAGTGAGTAAGGTAGATTCTTTAGCCCAGGACAGTCCCCCAGTAAGGAGGACCAGTACGCGTAAGCAAGGAGGATACCGCCCAGTACACATATTACAAGTTTGCTAGTGAGGTGGTCTTTTCTTATCGTGTTTGTGTATCATGTATATTATAAATCAGGAAATAGTTTCAGTGAAATATTCCAACCTTACAACTTCTCCATAATTATCTGGTGCAACTAAACACTGTAAACATTATGCACAGTGTTTTTTACTATTTATTATGTAAGACCCAGCACGGGGCTAGGGGTGAATGGCTTCTATGTGCTGTTTGTGAATGGATTACTTCTGTGAACGGCGACTATGTGGAACGAATTCTATGCGCTATTATTTGAATGGCTTCGTGCAGTAAATTAAATGAGGCTGGGGCTAGGTACATGCAGTGAGTGGCTTCAAACAGTGAACAGCTTCAGTGAATGGGTTGCATGCTGGGTATCCACCACCACTAGTACTTGTCCTCTCATACTGGAAATTGAGTAAATCATAATTACCAGCCTTATCGTGTAATATAAAGCACAGGGCAAGTGAAAGGGTATAAGTTTAAAGCGGTAATTCAAGTGTATATCATCGAGCGAGGAGCGAAGAACTATCATATATGCTTAGCGATTGATGGACGGAATTTTTGCAGACTAGGGGTTGGTGTCCAGCCGACAGGAACATGGTTCATTTTAAAACACTTGCTTAAATAATCATACTTGGTATGGCACTTTATACCTACCCTTGTAAATAGGAATATGCTCCTAATAAAGATGATAGGCCCTTGTTTACAGGTCCAAGTTGAAAGGCAAAAGGATTACTTTCCTTTCCTTCTACATACATGTATCCGTCTGCCCCTATCCCCCACCCAAGAAATACTCATGAAAACAACTTGGGGCTCTCTCTCTTATAGCGGGGAAAATGGGGAATTCTTTCTATTTTATCGCATATGGTAACTGGGCTCTATCTCTTATGGTGAGGAAAATGGGTGAAATGATGGTATGGTATCCGCTAACATAGCCCCGTTCACCCACTTGCACATAGAAGCCATTAAAAGAAATAGCCTTTCACACAAAGAATCCATTCACATAGGATGACCTGGTCAAGGTAATTGTAGGAGTTAACTAAATTACGATTTACTAAAAAAGATTGTACTCTACGTTGGTACTAAAGACTTAAACTCTATTGGGACGTGAGCTGTTACTTCTTTATCGGGTCTCCTTTGAACGGATATGGCATGAACTGAACGGGTATGTATTGAACGGGGTCTTTATAGAACGGGTATTTATTTGATGGTGGCCTTATCCTCTTGTCCAACCCTGGCTGCCTTAGTCCCCTGGGTGCAAGTAGAGAGCAAGCCATTTCCTGAGGAGGGTGACCCGGAATGTATGACTCACTATATTAGCATTGGCCTAACTCACCTGCTTCTTCACCTCACCCCCTCTCTATCGGGACCATCCATTCGGTGCTTATGGTTTATAGCATTCTAAACTCACTAAGCGCTTCATTAATTATAAAGTTATATAATACATCCAAAGGGTAAGGTTGTTTCATGCCATGCCATTACCGGGTCTATAGTAGTCCTTCCCTAAGATTCATTCATCAAGTGGTGCTTAACAGGTCTAGTTTGTCAGGTGAGTAAAGATATACATAGACCCCAGATCTTGAACCTCACCAAGTCCAACACGGACGGCTAGAACTAAAATATCCTAACCTAATACCAGCAAATATCATCCACACGCATTATAATTTATTTTATATATGCTGATTCACTTTCGTGTTCATTGATCGGAACTGACTGATAGCGCTGCTATACCCACTTTATTCTCCCTCCTCGACCCACTGATCGAACCAATTGTAACGTTGGCTTCACGCATCCACAAGAGCAACGATTGATTGATGAGGAAATGGAGAATCTCATATATAAGATGAGATTAAATTGAGGGAGGGAGATCCAATTTGATATAATTTCCATCTTTTGGTTTGCGTGGGGTTGAAGGGAAGAACAATTGCTTTATTTATTTGATCGTCGATTGCCAGTCATAGCTAGTTGTCATAGCCGCTCATAACCAGTCGATCAGAGTCAGTAGGTAATTGCTTTACGGTCAGCCAATAGCCAGTGTCTAATCATCCACAGGTCCCTTGTCATACAGCATATGTTGGTTCGGTTGGGCCAGATTTTGAAACCTTCGCTCATTTGGCGGTTTTCATTATTCCAAACCTCATTCTTATCATTTAAAGTGGTGTGTATCCCTTAACACCTACCATTCCATAAGTGCACAACTTGAATGGAATCCCACTATGTTATGTTTGGTTTGTTGGTTTGGTTGTGGTACATAGGAACTAAGTGCATGGACTATTAAAAAGGCTTGAACTCTTATTCTATGGCCTTTTGGGAAAAGAAAATACCTTGCTGCTTTCATTCAACAGCTAATAAAAATGAATGCACAACCTGTAGAATTTATGTTTGTTTGGGATTTCAAAAACACATTCTCAATTGATTACACCAAATCTACACTTACTCACAACGTGTTAACATATGATACGTGCATTGATACGTCCTTGCCTAATTTGTAATCTATGCAATCCTAATCTTAACCTTTCACCGCCTTTCTGAATAGAAGCCAGTCCCACAGTAAGAGGAAGGAGAATAATTTGCCTCAGAAGCTCTCCATCCATGGGGGTTAAAATGTGCTATTGAAAAAGAAAGAAAAAAGAACAACTTATAAGAGCTCTAGCGAAGAAGCTTGCCAGGTTGTAAGCTTGCTTGCCAGGTAAGGTAAAGTCCCATACCACTACTTGTTGTTTTGCTCTGAGCTCCAGCGAAGAAGCAAGAGGTTGTCTCCATTGATATAAGATATGGCATATCTATGTTTAACCTTTATCTAACCTCCAACCTCCACACCCTACACAGGAAGGTACTATGGAAGGCCATCGGCAAGAAGCTACGGCACAGAATAAGCTACAGCATCAGCAAGGGGACACACTGACTGACTGGTGCCAGTCCATCATCCAAAAGGAAAGAATAATAAATATAGTATCCATTCTTTGACAAAGATAAGAGGACGGACAACAGCACGTGGAGGTGAGGCAGTATAAAAACATCTGCTATATCCCATGCACTCAGAGAAAGAGCAATAATTTGTGTCCATTCAAATAAAATAAGATAAGAAGATAGTTTCCATTCCATTCCATCCATTGTAATATGAAATATGAAGAGATGCTGAGAAGGCTACCCACTAAAAGTGGTGTTGTGATCAATAAAAGATAGCTCTCTGACATTTATGTTCATTGTGATTATGCTATTGGAATTATGAAAATGAGCAATTGGCCTATAGAAACAAAGGGAGGAGTTCGCTGCGCCCCAGAGTAGAGGCATAATATCCTTCCGATACCTCTGTGCCAGGTCATTTAGTTTAGTGGGTGGATTCAGGGAATCTTCCTTATCACGAAGCCTTACTGGTTGGGTTGGATAATGAAAGCGTTGAACTAATAAAGATACTAGGGAGAGGGGAGAAAAGGTTTCCAAGGCGAGTATCATGTATATATGCGATACATAGATATGCAAGTATCAGCTGTACAGCAAGGACCTGTGACAACTTAACTTTCAAAGGGTTATGGTAGTGCCGTTGTGAAGGCCTGTTGAGCTAGCTGCTGCTGCCGCCGCTGCTCCATCCAATGGAGCAATAGTGGTACCCAAAGTAAGAATATGTAAGCAGGAAGTGTTGGTTATCGAACGCGGGTGAATGCTGTATCGTCGAACGCCCGTGCACCCCTCTCTATTTGAAGCCGGTGCAATGCTAATTGGGGGATAACAAAGGTTGGGTGAAGCGGTAAAGTCTGGTAAACAGGTATATGCACGTAAGTAAAGGGTAAGGTAGGCAGAGTAAGAGAGCAGCTGCTACCACTAAGATTAATCAATAAGTGTGATTTAATTCCCTTTCAATCCAATCAATCTATCCATGTAGCCATTTTAGCGTGACTATGTAGGAGATACAAATTTGGGATTCGGTCAAATTCCTACTATAGTACCCTACCCAACTATGCTTCTCATCCGTTCTATCCCCTTCTATTCTCTGCTTATAAAGTGATCAAATAATTATAATAATAGCAGGTACTTATTTCAATGCTCAAGGTAAGCTTAGGCCGGACACTGCTCCATGGCGATGTTGTTCCCCTGCCGGGATATCTATAGTCCCACTATCCAAACTATCCACGGCAATATCGCTTAACGTACTCGCCCTTCTATTGTTTCTATTTACTCTAGCGGAGCAATAGCAGGTGCTGTTGCTGGGTCCAGTCCTTCCCCAATGAATAAATAGATCATCTAGTCGACTCAGGTGAGATATGCAATATAGGAATAAACTACATAAAGGTGAGTAGACCAGTTCAGTCCGTTCAATTTTTGGGTAATTATTCTAGCCCGTTCATTCCAGAGACAACGTTTTTACCACCAGCTGAAGCAGGGAGGAGCCTAGATATCCCTACCAGCTAGCGCCTATAACCCCTATCCCGCCCTTTATACATAATTTTTAGAAACCTATATAAGTCAGTTGTACTCATTCTAGCTAATAAAAGAACACCCTCTACCAGCCAGTGTACGTAATTATACACTGCGTGCATAATAAACTTATTTTTCATGTTTCACCATGAGCGCTCTGTTTCTTCTCTAATTGTGTATAGACAAAGTCAGCATAATTTTTCATTGCATCCAGTCTTTATAACCCTGTGTTCTGTATAGGACCCATCGCATCGCGGGAATTGGGTATCTCTCTGTTGGCCTCCACCTTGGGTAGCTCTTCTAATAAAACTAAGAAGTTGAAACTCCAATTAAATCAGTGTTACTAAACAAAATGCTTGGTAAGTAACCAACATGTCTTCTTCCTGTTTATCCTTGAGTAGGCAAGCTGAGTAGCCCAGGATACCAAGTCCCTTTGTGTTTTGTAGGGTAAGGTTCTTTGGCCAAGGGTCTAGGTGTAGGTCGAGAGATATTTCATGGATCTATCAGTGTTTGTCCAGCCGATGCAAGCAATGACTGTGTCCATCGCAGCTATGTGTTTCCAATACACCGGTTTATTAGACCCATCCAATTCGAGCAGAGCCGGGTATCCCAGCCGAGTATACCGACCCAATGAATTAGCTGATTTTATTAGCCAAGCTTATTATTATATAGTTTACTAGCGCAGCTAGCCACAGTCTAATATCCCGGGACTCTTGCATTTTTTTATACAGTTGGTTATGTATCAATAAATGCATAAATAAAAGTATGCACTGTGTGTATGTGTGGGTATAATAATTTTGGTATAGGCTAGCGGCGGTAGCGCGGTAATCGGTACCTACCTTCCTTCCAGTGGGGGGTCTTTTTATACATGCATAGACCGGTGTTAAATGAGTATTTATCGGCATCCATCCTGTAAAAGCGCCTTCCTGTGTTTTCTTTCTGGTCTGGTGTTTAATGAGGGTCTCTTCTTTTCGGGTATCATAAAGGCGGCTATCGCTCGGCAACAAGAAATTGGTGCTTCCTGGGAATGATTGACTGTTGGGATTGAAACCTGGCATTTAAACTGGCCGGCATCTAGCGGATAAAAACCTAGAGTACCAACATAACTCTCGTATTAGTGTCGACACTAGGATTGACTAGTGTCTCTCTGCACTGACCTGAAGGCCTCATGCGGGCTTTGTGCTTCTGTGGTACCACCCCTATTGAACTACCCCGGCTTCACTAGTCATGAGGGGATAGGGTGAAAAAGTATAAAGCAAGCAATCGCCAATGCCAATAAACATCGAACTTTACATGCCTTGTGGAAACCTAATTGTACCTCAAGCATCGAAGCAGCAGCGTGTAACATCAAGAGGGCAAGTGAAAGGAGAAGGTGGAAGTAGTAACTAACTGTTTTTTCCGTACGTACCATTAAATAAAAAAATATTGAATGATAAGGTATTGTATAATCAGTTCCAAGCTATTACCTGCCCCAATCCAGGTAAGCCAAATCTAAATAAATATATTAAAATATATCTTAGCTCATATCATATACGTAATTATGCACAAATTTGCTTAGCGACTAAAAAAGGGTGATCGTTTAAGATCGTGCATCGGTTCAAAAACATCCAATAAAGCATCGACACCTGCACCTGTTGAGAGAAGTTGCTGAGCCATTTTTCGTTTTATAATAACATAGATAATGCCAGCTTTAAAAATGATCCATCAGGATAGGCGTTACCACGGGCAACTGCCCCATCTTACGAGAGGGGTGATCCCAGGGAGGTAAGGTTCGACCCAAGTTTTTATGTTGATGCTTAGCTTTATTTCTACTTGAATTTCTATCACGTCCCAATATGATGATCCAATACCACGTACCCATTGAGGAGGTATAATAATCTATAGATGTCGGTACCTTCCATGCCAAGGCTCGACCCAGGTGTTGATACAATCAATCCAGGTTTTGATCACTTGATGCTTAACTTTATTTATACTTGATTTGATCTAACTGCCCAGGGCTAAGGCCGTGTTTTCTACCCTCGATCCTACACCTCACTTACCGCTACAGAACAGGAGTTTCTACATTACCTTCACAAAGAGCACCTCACATAGCTGATCATCGGAAGCCGCTCGCTCATAGTTTGCCTTGGATAATCATCCGCTTGGATAAGAAACTGCGCTGCTGGGGTGTTCTACTCAGACTGAGCGGCTACTCGAGGCAGCTACTAAACTTGTTGGCTTAACGGTTCGGAACAATGTTGTGGATGCGTTACTTACAATTCACCTTTGGATCTTCGTTGGATTACAGGAACTATGCATTACTTATGATGCATCTAAAGAACAGGAACGCGTTAGCATTAGAAGTTCCACTGTAGTAATACCTGGTCAAAGTACCAGCCATAGTATAAGGTTAGCCTTAGGAAGGGAAGGTAAGTTCCATAAGGTCCGTAATAAGGTAAGAGTTATCCCCATAGAGTGAAAGCGTAATAGACCAGCACCATAAAAAGCATCATTCCAAGAAGCATCAGTTGAAACAACATCTCCATAATCAGTTGAAGGAGCATTATTCCCAGCCTCAATTCCCGGATAATTTCCATAAGCAGTTTCCAGAGCAGCAGTCCAAAGAGCATTTCTATCATCAGTCGCACACGGACGGGCTCAATAATAAGTCGAGCAAGGATTAGCTCATTTGCCATAGCATTTCCAAGAGCAGCAAAAAGACCAGCAGTTCCAGGATTATCACAGTAAAAGCATAAGGAAGGCTGCCCTCTCATATTGGAATTACCAAAAGAGGTGGGTCCTTTTTTAGTGAAAACCAGACTAGCTCTGGACAGAGCTGAAAGGATATTGGCAGACCTCAAATTTTACAAGGCAGGAGGCGCTGAATATATGACCCTCACAATATTATTTCTAACAAAAGGATTTAAAAGGAGAGGGAAAATAATAAGCACCAGCCCAACCCAATATTAGATTAGACTGCCAACAAGGGAAGCTGGGAGGAGGTAACGGCTATCTTATTTCCTCCTGAAGTCCATTCAACCCAACAATCAGGCACAAAGAGAGATAGGCCTGATGGCATGGGTGGTGAAGTAACGAGTGAACATGCAGAGAAAAGAGCCAGGAGAAAAAAAAAGGCTCTTTATAAAGCTTTAATAGCTCTTACAGATACATCATTAAGTTTTGCGAGCGATCCTGATGACAGTTCAGGTCTGATAGAACCTTTAGTTTCCATACAGGTAAAGCCTACAACGTTGTTGGAAACCTTAACTTTTAATAGAGAGACCACTCAAAGTATAGTAGGTACAACAAAGCAGCCTCTGTTTTAAGTATCCAGTTGTAAGGATTTGGCAATATAGAATAAGAAAGAGACTAAGGAGATGGTCAGGGAGATAACCCCCAAGCTACCTACCACCAGGTTACTAAGTGCACTATACTATCAAAAGTGAGTGCTTAATTTGGTTGTTCTAGAGACTGAAAAAAGTGAAATTAAGTCAGTGGCTGACTACAAAGCCAACCATATTACATTAAATGTTGATCAGATAAATTGAAAGGAAAAACCAAATCTACACAGGTAGGTCACTGATGTCTTACACAGAGATGTGACCAAGACTCATGCCAATATGAAACTCTTTCTCTTGTTTCAAATGAAAACTTCTCCATGGCGATATCATAAGAGGTTTGAGATCCAGCTGCTATGAGGAGGTTTGCAGCAGCACCAGCCTGGCAGAGAGAAACGATATGAAAGGGTATATAGTTTAGTCACAATAATATTCTTCACTTCTTCACAGGAGCTTGGGTAAGTCAATATTCGATATTGTATATGCACACTAATGGATACTAGAAAATAAAGAGTGATTCTCTCCCAAGTAGAGTAGAAAGAAGCGACAGAGGAGAATTACTATTATTTTCCGAAGGCTTCCATTATGAAGAAATTCCTTGCCCTCAGAAGCGCAAGACCTCCGGACCTTATTTGCCGAGCTTTTGACTATCTGAGTGACTAATGAAAGTGGGCATTGCTTCTTGGAGAGTGCCTTTTTATAAGTGGGAATTGAAGTGACATATCCCTTAGTGGTTCCCTGTAAAACTATGTGTTCTTAGCTTTGGGTCCTGAACTCCAATAAAGGGAAATGGGTTCTTAACTCCGATAGGGCAAAGCAAGCACCCGGGAGTATTTGGGGAGTGCAGATTCCATTGAAGCTAAATAATCTTATTATAAGGTAGTAAGGATAACTACTAATAGAATGGTATTTTCCGATATAAGCAACAGAGGATGCGTAAGCACACTCGACCGAAAGGGAGAGGGGAATTACTCCTATTTTCCGAGCGATGTTTCTTATGGTCAAAGTGCGGGTGGCTTAGAATACTCTGGCACTAATGGTATTTTCCGAGAAGCAGCTGCAGAGTAGAATGCCCTGTATTTTCCGAAGGCTGTTTCTTACAGTCAAAATGAGGGCTTAGAAGATTCACGCGCTATGTAGGTCATTTTCCGAAAGAAGCCACAGAGGATGCGTAAGCACACTCGACCGAAAGGGAGAGGGGAGTTACTAGTATTTTCCGGGGGTCACTCTTTCTCTTTTTCCGAGAGCAGCCAAGGAAGAGAATTACTCCTATTTTCCGACCGCTGTTTCCTGTGGTCAAAAAGGGGGTGGCCCATAATACTCTTGCACTTATTGTATTTTCCGAGGGTGGCCAAGGTGCTACGCTCTTTCCCCACAATGTAAAAAGGTGCACCCCGTCCCGCGTCATGGTGCTTAAAAGGTGAATCAAGTAGTGAAACCGGTAGTCAACCTAGTAGTGGAACTGGTCAACAATTGAAATATATATATATATAAAGAGATATATGGTGAGTACACAGTTGGTGGAAATGAAAGTCTGCTGGCTGTATGCTTTGCTATGTTAATTTAAAGTAATAAAGAAATACAGGATCTCTAATCTAATAAAAGATGCGTCTGAGCCATATCCAGACCGAAAGCTATAGCCTTGAACAAGAATCCAATACAGTAAGTATCCCTTCTCCGCTGAAGAAATCCCTTTACCTACTTACTAGGAAGTACAGTGGCAGTAGAGTATAGAGAAAGGCAAGTCTATACGGTGAGTAATAGCTTTACATTATAGGTTTATTAGTAGTAATATCCAGGGGTCGGGCTCAACATCGTAACGGAGTAGTGTTGGTTAGTCGTTTGGTTCAGACTTATAGAAACAAGAGAAGGACCCGGAGGTCCGGAGGGCTTTTCCTTTTGAGGGCAAGGAGCATAGCTAATAAGTATTAGGGTAAGGAGTATAGCTGCATTAGGGTAGTAGGATAGCTCAAATTTGGGTAAGAAGAGCATGGCTAAGAAGTATTTGGGTTCAGGAGTTCGGTGTTTCTGGCGGTGGCTTGTCGGGCGGTATTCCGGCGGGCTTTCTCTCTCTCTGTGTATCTTCCGGCGGGCTCACTGTATATATCTTACGGCGTTCCTTGGCGGGCTCTGTCAATCTATCTCGGGGAGGGGCTCTCTCTATAGCGGGGTTTTCCCTATATCTCTAGCGGGGGGCTCTCAATATATCTCGGGTAGGTATCTCTAAGGATCGGTGGGTCAGCTGGATATATCTTCGGTTGAGGCCAAAACCTATTATAAAGCCATTGAAACGCACTTTATAGCCACTTTGTGGTTGGATCATACGGGGTCCATAACGATCTTTTTTATTTAGCCAACTTGATGAGTTCCATATTCCATATTCTCGGAGTAAAGAGTTCTATATAGACTTTACAAAGAGTAATTTCATGGTATAAAAAAATAGAATAGGCAAGGGAGTTACTTCAAGGCATAGGTGAATGTTAGGTGGTTAGCCAGTGGAGGGACGAAGTTGTACATAACCATTAGACCATTCCTGTTGACTGAATGGGTTGTATACAATGGTGTTGTGGGTTTTAAGGCCCAAAATGACTCTCTATCAATTATGGTATGGTAATGATTTCATAGTTTTGAGACTCTGCGGTCCATCACATTATAGCAGTTGGAGTTATTGTATCATAATTGGGTCACATATGAAAATGAATGTAGCACAGGAGTGAACCACACAATGCACCTCCTGACCTGATGGGTAGTTTTATGTGAGTATAAAATTCTTTGAGAGCCAGGTTAAAATGCCTTGAAAATGGTGGCAGCCAGATTAACCATACCATATTATTGAGACCCAGTTCCAGTAGCAGTAGTTCAAGTTCCAGGACTAGAGCCAGATTCACCGGATTGATACCCAGTGCCAACAGCAAGAGTCAGTAGGTTCTGCAGTAGTTTAAGTGGCACCAGCAGCTAGTACAGCAGGAGAAAGATTCAAATTAGAGAGTACTTGCCTCCACGTTCTCGTAAGTGTAAAGCTATTCCAGATTTATTCACTTTATCCACTTTCTCAAAAAGTAAAAATAAAATGAATACTTATGGGTATAATAGCATATGGATAAGTTACATTCATTGGTTGAACTTGGGCCCTAAGAAAATAGGCTAACTTTCAAAAGGTCTTCTTTATTGGATTGGCTCTTCACTAACTTTCTATTTGGGGCCTCATCACCTAAGAATTGGTCTTTTGGATAGTTTGTTTACTATTTCAATCTCTTAGGATTTTTTGTTGTACTAGCGTACAGTGCTTGTTTTCTGTATCATACGTCCGCCCGCCACCCGACCAGCCATCTATAAATGTGCAGAATATCTCTATGCGTGAGTGCTTTGTGTGCCTTTCTTTTCGCATGGATTGTGTCGTTTAATGGACTGGTTCCGTGGATGGGTTGTGTGAACCATCTTGCCCCCACATCAGGGGGAACGAATCTGTCTGTTCGAGTCAGTATTCTGTTGGGCCCACCCTTAAGAGCGAATGCAACCCCGCGTTACCCGACCAGTGTGTAGCCGCTCTGTTCCCACTCGACCAGCAATGCGTCAATGTGATTGTATATTGGCACGTCGCCTAAGCTTCTAACTTCCCTGCCTCAGAAGAAGCCGCAAGGTTATACCTGAAAAAATAAGCCTTAAGTAGTTTATCCAGTTCTTTATGATGAGCGCGATCGTGATCAAGATGAAAATGCTCGTGATCCCTTAGTTCAAGGATAGCTCACCAGTAGTTTGAGTCCCTGACTCGAGAGCCCCCACCCAGCCATTTCCTTTCTTTGACAAAGTGGTTTATCAGCACCAGTTGATCCAGTGGTTTATTCTGTTTCCTAAGCAGGTTTTTCTGTCGTTTCAAATCGTGATCCAGCACCAACACCAGTAGACCCAATAGCTTAAGAACCAGCGGGATAAGAACAATAAGCACTAGTTTACTAAGTTTATCTTGTTTAACCAACAGCAGCATGGGCAGAGGCCAAGAAAGCATAATAACCAGATTAAGCAGTCGATTAAGCTGTTCCATAAGTTATACCAGTATAAGCATCAGTAGCGTCGGCATAGACAAAGGCGCATCAGAGCCAGCAGAAGCTAGGACAGCTAGGGCAAGGACAGAGTCTGATGGTCGTAATCGAAAGCGAGGCCCAGTTCCTTCTATGGATCCAGCATAAAAAGTCGATTAAGCAGTCGATTCATCAGTTCCAAAACCAGTTGTAGATCCGGCTCGTAGAAGAAGCAGTTTCTTCTGGTATTGATGCGGTTGATCTTGTCGAAAAAGCAGTCGATCCAGAAGTAAATCCAGCAAATTTTTCTTCTGTTGAAAAAGCAGCACCACTATAGATGTTTACACTTAACTCCCGGTGCCCAGACTAACTTTATTGGCAGGACCAATCACTCTGACTCAAAGGAGTGGGAAAAGAAGGTCCTACGGTGCTTGTCCGCATCGGGCAAGGTGCGAAGCTCTTGCTCGAGAAAAGGAGAGCAAGGATTATATGCGTAAGCTAACAGCGTAGGTCGTACGTAAGCAGGGAAAATAGGTGCTGCATATAACTACTTATTGAAAAGGTGCGTAAGCTTGCCTTCTGACTTGCCTTCAGGAACAAGCCTTATAGGACCACACACTTCGAGGATAGGGCAGAAGAGACCGTGTGTACATCTCCATTCATAGGGTTCCTCCCACTTGCAGATCGGGGTTTGCTTATCCGCCCAAAAAGAAATACTTAGCTATAATATATTACCTAAGGCAAAATGCAAGACTTTGTAGATCGAAAGTGCGTAAGCAGGAGTGCGTGCAGACCAGCTGGACTACTGCTGGTAGAAGAGCTGGGCAAGCTAAAGGCATTAGTGCGTAAGCTGGAGGATGTAAAAACAACTATCTATTTCATTTTACTTCCCCCCCTACGTGGAGATCATGCGGAGATCATGCGGAGAATCAGGCGGAGATGCCCGATTTGGAGATGAGGAACAATCTGATCTGATCTATATGCTATGCCATATGCCATGCCCTTATATAGATAGGGCGGAGATGCGGAAAGACTATATATTATGAATGGGTGCATCTTGAATCAATTTATATAGGGTAGGGCCAGTCTCCCCCTTGGTCTTGGAGCTAAGCCCGGCTGCGGTTTCCCGGTTGGAGATCCATAAATAGAGGGCCCTATCTATATTATATGTGGGGCACCCCCTGTATACTCCTATCTATATAGGGGGGGCAACAAATGAATGAATTTTTGCTTTCTGGAGCCGGGGTAAAGCTAAAGAGAAAGAGTATGGATAGATGGTTGCTCAACCCTTAGATCGGTTTGCCCCCTCCCCCAACTCTATCTCCATTTAGATTTAGCCGCCACTCGGCCAAGCTCCCCAGCGAGTAACTAGGCCACACTCGCAGCTGGATCTACACTATGTACGTAACATGAATCAAATCACTCGCTTCAAGCTGTAGCTGTAGCTGTAACAGTCCTGATCTGATCGCCTGAATCGAACTATTATGGATCAATTGAATACCCCTAATCACGCGATCATCCATATATATATTAGTTGAGGAATTCCCCAGAATGGAAATGGATAGGATGTTCACATCAAAAAGGAATTGCTGGACGAATCCCTCTTCCCAGCTGGATCTATGCCTATGTCTATATAGTAGTGGGTGGCACTCGACCTGAAACCCTATCTATATATGAGGCACTCCCCATAGCCAGAGCCGTAGCCGCCCTCTACCCAACCCCCAACCCCATCTTGCGTCCTCTCCCGTTGGCCTAATAGATACAGGGGTACCAACTAAAGCTAAGCTAGTTTCCTTTAACTCGATCCATCGCCTATTGGCTAAGGGCTTTCAATAGGGGGGGGCTTTCAATTGAGTAGCTAAAGGTTAAAATAGAACTGTATAAAGATTAACCCAATCTAGAGTTATAGTACGCTTTTCACTCCGGCATACTCAGATATGGCACTCCGTGTTCCGAGCTTCCCTCATTATCTTATATATATAGCCCTCCCCCCAAAATAGCTCAGAGGCGGGGCATTAATAAGCTATATAATATAACTGATCAACTCAATCCATCACTCCGATGAATAAGTTGTTAGCTCCATCGGTGAGATAGAGATCAGTTGCAACTATGGACCCGAAAGATCAGTTGCTAGCTCCGGCCTATCAGTCTATCTCCGGTTGCATGTTTGGTGCGTGCTTTCAGTCATAAGCCATAATCCAATCTGGTTGTTCAATTAGTTGTAGTTTCCAATCCCAACTACGAATGAAATGTCTACTGTCATCGGATGGATGCTACGCCCTCAGCTCCTTGCTCCGCTCTGTGCTACGCTCTGACGAATGGAACCTCCGCTCTGTGCTCCCCTCCGGATCGACGCTCTGCTATATACCGGATCTCTATAGGGGGCCTCAACCTATTCTGGATAGAGGGGATAGGCAGTCCCCAACCTAGATGGATGGATACGTTGACTGATGACTGGACTTATGACTTTGGGTACCCCCAGAATGGGGAGATCGCGAATACGGCCTAAAGGGATAGGGATATTGAATGAAATACCCCTATTAAGATTCTATATGGCTCGGCCTCTCAACTGGAGCTAGAGCTAGAGCCCTAGAAATTGCCCTATATATCCCCCTATGAGTTTATTACCAAAAATAGGGCCGGGGAAAAAGGGAAGAAGTTAAGTGAGTTGTTCACCCCGACCGAACGAACCCCGAACGGAGTGGTGGATACTACCAACTCCCCTTTGTGATTGATAAATAGAAATAGGTGTTCGGCGAGATCGCCATATATATAGGGAATCATAACCCGTGAACAATAAACCAACTCCCATTCCATTCAAGCAGGGGCAGGGGCGGGGGATTAACCCGACGAAAGGAGGGTGGTATTGAGTAAGCCTTGTAATTCGAGGGCCCTATTTCCACTCTCTATATTTATATATGTCTATATGGACCCACTTTCATATTTATAATCTACCATACTATATTAAACATAGCGGCTATCCATATATATGGTAAACCCACCTATTGGGCTAGGCTATAATCACTGGGGTTGGATTGGAAAGTCCGGGTCGAGGAAAGCCTCGCGCCAACCAGACTATCACTATCTGTATGCTAGGCTCTAGGCCGACCTAACTATCTGTAGTAAGGGAGGGGCGTAGCATTTCAGGTAGGACGTTGTATGTGCTCAGGGGGGGCCATTCAAATTGCTAGCTTTTGTACTCCCCTTGCCCTCAAAAGGACAAGCCCTCCGGACCTTTTTAGTTATCTCTTTTTAGTTCTCTTTAGACAATAATGCCTCTCCCTTTAGTCGAGCGTGCTTGCGCATCCTTGCGTAATTACATATATAAAGTCACGAAGAACCTCCCGAGAAATAAGAAAATCAGCCATAAAATCAGCTAAAATAAGCACGGATTTATTATCAAAGCCGGTAATTTCATCCATTAAAAGCCGGGAAAAGCCGGGCATTTTACCTTGCATAATTACATATATAAAGTGATGCAACCTGACCATGAATTGGTGCTTCGCTGTGTGTTTATGTGCCGCCTTCAGCGGGCGGTGTTTATGGGGCGGAATGACATATACAACGACGAATCACATCATGAACGGGTTGATTCTCGCATCATGAAACAGATCAAATCTAGTGTTATTACATATATAAAGAATGAAAGAATGAATGAACAGCCCAATTCCAAAGTGAACACGTTGCCCACAGAATTCCTACGGCGAATTGATCACCAGCGTAGAGGCTTACTTGAATTTCGATGAACACCGAATCTGGCATAATTACATATATAAAGAATTACTGGAGTCAATCCATTTATTCCCATTATCCCATGCTTTCCGTTGGTAAACAAAGAACCAACCACCCTCAGCCCTATATTGATTTCCCCCCTATATCTTGACTACTCATACGAAAGTCTATTTATGGATAGAGATAATATAGGAAAGGAATAAATAGAACCAGAGAAATGATGCCCCAACCGGATAAATCCACTTATTCTACACAATTCTTCCGGTTATGCCTGATCTTCTTCACTTCTCATATTTCCCCATGCCGTGATGGAGTACCTAGGATCAGCAGAATTCTCAAACCACGGAACCAACTGGTTCCACACCAACAAAGGGGGAAGCCCCGCAACGACCCCAACAGTTTGGAAGATATTTCGGGAAGAGGTTTTAGCACTGGTGTATCCTATATGTACTCCAGTTTATTCGAAGTCTCCCAGTGGTGTGACGCTGCCGACTTACTGGGGAGAAATAAGAAAATAACTCATATATCCCGTTTCGGAGAAATAAGTGGCTCACGGAGAATGGAGAGAAACATCCCATATCTGATTCCGAAGTATTCATATAGCACTTATCCCAATCCTATATCTGGATGGAGGATTACTCGTTGGGATAATATAATGCTAATGCATGTTTTACATGGCCAAGTTAACATCGTTTGTTAAGTCGTGTCGTTTGGAAGAGCCAGACCGTTTCTTTCGATCGATAAGGGCGGGCGAAGTGTGGAATGTGAGTTGGCGGTGCGGTGTAAAACGATGGATGCACTGCAGGATACACGCTACGGAAAAGTGGCCCTTGATTTCAGGGGAGGGGGGAAGACCGACCCCGGCCAGAGCAGCAAGCAAGTTGGGGTAGAGAGCCGTAAGCGCGGTGGTGACGGACGTGCTCGTACGGTTCATAGAGGAGCGGGTGGGGGGTATGATCCTCTCGTTGATTATTGGAAACTGGAACTCCTCCATATCCGAAATATGCTTTTCCAGGAGCATTACGATCTGCAGCTCAAATGGTCTCTTACGAAGTCTCTATTGGTCTTATTATTATTGTGCGCCTCGTGAGCGCGTTTGGATCCGCTACGGCTCTCGGTCGGATGTTACCCTAACCCGACCCGGGAACGGACCGGAGGGAACCGCAGCATGGGTAATGTCCGCGTCTCGCCGCAAGGCTAATTTTGAGTTGCAACAACAGGTACGAAGTCGCTTGTCCGCATCGGGCAAGGGTTGAGGCCCCTTCCGGAAAAGGCAGTCCGGCGGCACCAAGGGTCCTGGTACTATCCAGGTGCGAATAACCCCCGGGGGTGGCTGCAATGGGCAGAGATGCCACTCACCGGCCTAAACGACGAGCAAACACGAGAACGTGAGAGCGAGGGATCACCCAACAAATGGACTCTACAGCGACAGGAACCATGCTTTTGGATGGAGAAGTGGAGACCTTAATTATGAATAGTAATAGGCCGAATCTTAACTGCGGGAATATCTATTCGGAACCTAGGGGACTAAGAAATAGGGGCCAGGAATGTATGGGTGACAGATCGGCCATAAATGTACTCCAGAATATACATCAGGGCAACAAATGTCGGTCGACGATGCCGCCCGTTTCCATTTCGTGGAAGTGCTCGGCAGAGGAAGGGGCTGTAGGTGATGATGATGCCCCTATTGATGAAGGAATTGCTGGGCACCTATTTCTTCGGGCCGGGGGCGCGCCCTTGGAAAGCAAAGCACGGACGAGCCACATGCAGGGAAACTTGCACGTGTGGTTCTTACCGGGGACCCCGGTATACTGTACCAATATGTGTAGGTCCCCGTAATTTGAGTGAGATTGTCATGGCGCAAAGGCAGATATGGTTTGGTATTCCCTTGTTCCCCGTATTGGTTATGTTTTTTATTTCTCGTCTAGCAGAAACTAATCGAGCTCCTCCTGATCTCCCAGAAGCGGAAGCTGAATCAGTTGCAGGCTATAATGCAGAATATGCGCGGGATGCGATCCTTGGGAGTTCACTGTTGGCGGAAGCCAATGTCCCGGGATCCGGGGGACTAATTCTGACTGAAACAAGGTGCGTAGCTCTTTCCCGACAAAGGAGGGGAAGGACGGTCCGGAGGGCTCGACTAAAAGGAGAGGGGCGGAGCTGCTCGACCATACGGGAGAGGGACTTTCCCGAGGCACGAGGGGAAGGGGCGAGGTACGAGCCGCTCGACCGTAAGGGAGAGGGATTTTTATTGGCTTTTTTTTACTGATGTTTGGATGTTTTGGAAAACGATGGAGCATTTCTTCTTGGATTTTATGGAACCGATGCACGATCTTACTTATGATTTACCTGTTTTGAGAAAGAAGGTGCTGACCCAATTGTGGTGTATAATAGCATATATAATGCAACCTTAAAAACTGATCCATCTTCCGACAAAAGCGTACCCATATTGAACTGATATGAGCCTTCTGATTTGGATGGCCGGGAAGGCTCGGACAAAGGGACATTAGGCTTCTGGGGAGGCAAGTGAATCTGCCAATAGCGGCGCGTACCCATCATTCACTGCTCACGTACTTTTAAACTCCCAATATAAAGGTCCGATCATACCCATATAAAAGGCCCCATAAGTACCACACAGAAGAAATCCCACCCATACCGCTCTCGTACCCATATTGACCTAGCCCGCCTCCAGTCAGTACGCAGTCACCCATACGCCCGACATAGCCTCAACCGACGACAGAGCCAGGAATAAGAAAAAGTGCTCACAGTTTTTGTCAGTCAAGTATAGCCCCCCGGTCGTGTTATAGAGCCCTCGGTTCATAGAGATGAATGCTTGTTCCATATTGACTCCCCGGTTGTGTTATAGAGCCGACTCCCCCTGCCCCATCTTACGAGAATAGTGTAGCCTCAGATTCCGAGAATAGCGATCCCACCAAACACTGCCACATCCACCGGCACAGGACGGCGCTGCACAGCAGCACAGGGAAGGGGCCACCACATAGATACCCGACATAGCTCCACTGAATGAGCATAAAAACTCCCACCATACAAGCCATAGCCCCACACCACGCAGCTGAGCATAGACAGGCAGAAAGTACATTGCTGATGGCCGAAAGAATAAATCTAGATTTATTCTCTTTCCTATGTCCTGTATATTATATGCTCTGCTACACGGATAATGAAAGGACTGATATGCTAGGTAGGCCATGAATTATTAGACGGAGGTTCAAGTTGTTATGATGAGGGACAACCCAATAAATTCCTACTGTATCAAACATCATGCCCTATAAAAGACTAAGTGGAGCTGACATGCCCTCCCTATAAAAGACTAAGTGGAGAATACGTAAAATACTAATAAGTGGAGTACCCAATTTGCTGTTCCCATTGGTCGTTCCCACTCGTTCCCACTCGTAGCCAAACGTTGTTCCCATTTCCTACTGTGTATAATACAAGGAGATGCCCCAATAACTAATCCCCAAAAGGTATGTCTGATCCGTCACGTCAAGGTCCCTGCAGGTGTCTAGGCGGGTAAGATGATCCCTTATGTTGTGACTAGCTTCTGGTTGGGTTTGGGTAGGCAGTGCCAGGACGGGGAGGGAGTGCAGCTGGTTGCTGGTTCAGGGTAGTAATCTATAGAAACTATTCTAGAACAATCATGGCGGTAAATTCCTTCCCTCTCTCCTGATGGTGTGTCAGTCAAAAGGTGCGTAGCTCTTTCCCGACAGGGGAAGGAATAAGTAGTATTTTTGTATGTATAGTCCAAGAGCTTATATCCCACTACTATGGATTAGTCATATCCTGGCAGGTTTGAAGCTAAGAAAAAAAAGATAAGGTATAAACTAACTGCTTTAGTTATGCTTATACAAATATTACCCTAACCTTTCAGAAACCTGTTCATGAACCCAATACGTGGAGGAAGGATAAGCTCATATCTAAGATTGTGGGACCCTGAGAAATACTATGTGGATGGCCCAGCTCTATAGCAGTTTACTAGGGGAGGTTATGTGCCATACGTGGCGGTGCCAAGCCAGTAACCCCAGACTGTTAATGAGGCCGTGATTGTGCGCTAACGTTTAGGTCGATGCCTGGCCCGTGATGCCCGTTGGTCGATGCCTTCCAATCAATCAATCTATAGCCCGGTGATTATCTCCTTCAAGAAAAACCATATTTCTCTCTATCCCTCCTTCCTATAAAAAAGGGATACCGATGATTCTATTAGGCAAAAGATCACATATTATATAAATATTAAGAAGCACCCTATCCACGAAAAAGAACCACAGTCTTATGCAGACCCATGGATACGGGCAAAAACTACCCTACCAGAGTAAGCCCGCTAATAAGAACCAACCTATCGGAGGCAAGCCCGCGAAAAAGCCATACCAAATTACAACCTATAGATAGGAAGGAATATAGACAGATAGGAAGGACCCGGAGATAGGCAGATAGGAAAGACCCGGCTATCCCTGATCTCGGGAACTCACCCTGCTATTGGGAACTACCCATTTGTCCCGGGAACTATTTGAAAGGGTAGGGCGTTTCTGCGACCGTGTCCAGATTGTATTAACCAAAGGCATCCCTTCTAAGGACCCGTTCCGTGGGATGCTGGTCTTGCTACTTTTCCTCCTGTTCCTTCGATCAGACTGACTGGCTGAACGGCGTGGCATAGCTCACACAGCACGTATCCGGGAATGACCAAAAACCGCATATGGTGATAGTATGACGGGAATACCATTATATAGTGAGTTCCCAACATGAGTGACTGGGCAAGTAACTCTGGATTGACAAGGAAGCAAGTACGAGATACCTTCTCTGGAACACGATTGAAGGGAATGAGAATTTTGATCGATAGGTCCAAGAGTCGCGCATTAGTGTTTCCATCAACATGTCGGAGAGCACGGGATGTGCGGGGCTTAATATTGAGGTAGAGCTAGCATGGTTATGGTGCTTTGACGTGCCATGCTAGTTCGAGTCATTTGACCTCGCCCTCGGGTGTGAGATGCTCCACACGGACCTAGAGTATAGCCACAAAAGCTAGGTCCTTTCCCAGATAATCTGTCAGTCTGTATATGGAATAACCGAGTACCGATGCGCCCCACCTACCTATTTCGGGGACACGGTGAATCCATAGGGACGAGAAGGAGCACGTATGCGAGTCAAAGGCCTCTAATCGAGATAATGCATTATCATACCTTACCTTCTGGGAACGAGAGGATAAGACCGCTCCCACCCATCTCCTTTACCTTATCTTCCAGCGTCCTTATCTTCAGCGATCACCCCTAGATCCTTTTATTTGGTCATCCCTGCCCTGCTTTACCGGACAAAATAGAAATCTATTTTAAGCTAGTCATAAGGTGCTACGCTCTTTCCCGACAGGGGAAGGAAGGATGGCTCACCCGAAGAATGAGGGTTCGGAAAGATGGTTTCCCTTACAACGGCCCCCCACCCAATAAGTCACTTAGGAAGGATTGCTTGCTTAACACTAGGAGGGCAAGGAAGCCTTCTCACTTTTCCATTTACCACCCCATAGGCCAGGTTATTTCATGCCCATATTCAGAGCCATCTTCTTGTCGCTTTGATTCAAAAAGTATATAGGAGCATGCCTTGGTTAAAGGGTTATGTATAAATAAATGGATAACATAATCTAGGTAGTTATGGAAATTCTGTAGAGGCAAAATGCAAAGAGTAACATTATTTATCTAGGCTTTATCTCACATGGCAGGGTTATTTTCATTGATGGATGGAACAAATTCAATATCCCCTTACGCATTTTTCCACATGCGCTCAATCCCCAAAACTTTGGTGCATCTTCCATGAAGGTCAAAATAGTCGGAAGGAATTCATTAAGAAACTCCGGCAGCCCTCGGTCCAGCTCAAAATATAGTTCGTTCCACCGAGTTAAAGAAAGTCAAATTAGGAAGGCCAGGCAATATCTATCTATTTTTTGGGTGGGCTCCAGTTCGTTTAGCTTTCTTTATCCATCCTTCACCCCCTATTGTCAGCTAGCCCATCTCCCCCGGCCAGAAGGAAGGTTCAATCAGAGCTATTATTTCCACTAGAATAAGGAGGGCGGTCGAGTAGATAGATTTATTATCGCTCCCATCCCACCTCATGATACCAGCAGAAAAAAAGGAGTTGCTACTTGCAGTCAGCATACTAAAGGTCAAGTCACAAGTGGAATAGAAGAAGATGAAAAAAGGGACTGATTGGTTGGGTTAGGAGAGCACTAGTAGACAAGGCTTCATAAAGAGGGATAGCCCCTAATCTGTAGGAGTAGGGACAGAAAAAGAGAAAACAGCCATGGCCTCAGCAGTATAAGTTTATTATAAGGGAAGAGATAGAAGGGGAGGTAATAGCAGAAATAGGAGGAGTAGAGGATCAGCTCAGGCTCATCTTTTTCTTCCACTTTTATTAGGCTGCTATTTTTCTTATTAACCCTTTTCTTATCATTTCTATCCTCTTTATTTTTTTATTTATAATAATAACCCCCACCACCACCAGCATAAGAAGAGACTCCTTTTTGTGTAGAGGAACTGGAGATCTGGAAGAGGAGTGGGATTAGGTTCACCAGCAGGTTATCCTTGATACTTGTGTGCTTCTTTATACTGCTCTGAGCCTCATATGTACGCTTCTGTGACTATTTCCCCTCCATGAACATCTAGTTGGGGTAGCAGTCCTGCTTGCAGAATAATGCCAAGGCCTTGTCCCGCTTCAGAGGATCAATATCCAAGGGTCTTGCTCCTTTCCGAGACCACCCAGGAGACAGAAGGGAAGGGAGCCCGGCACGGGTGTCTGTTGCACTTCCAGACTTTTAGACTACAGTGAAAGGCGAGACCATTTAGCTTTTACTCTCCGTCCGACAAAAAACTTAATATCTGTAGCCACGTCTCAACCGTCCCGCCCCGTTCGTCTGTCACCATGAACCTATCAAATCTTTCTGGTGAATCAGACACCCTGCACGTGCAGCCTGTGGCTTCCAAACGTGGGACGAGTTTTCGTTGCAACCCTCGCCCGCGTTGAGCCCGACACCAGGGAGCGATATTATACAGCTCGAGTCAGTTTTATATTATGTCTGCCCTCCATCGAAAGCTGTACCATACAAGCCTTACCCAGCCGCCTTTGACTCATAACATAGAACCAGGGCAGGTCCACCCGAAATGAGCTTCTTGCACGGCCTGGTTTCAAATTCCTGGCCCCGGCCACGGGGAGAAGGGCGATAAATACACTTAGCAAGGTCGGTGTGCTTCGAAAGAGGGAGAAGGTAAGTTACCTCATGGCATCAATCAGAAATTCACTTACCTTAGTTTAACCTCCGTGTGGACTATTGGAAACCGGCCCACCTTTGCCTCTTGGGATTTTGGTATCACCAAACGGCATACAGAAGGTACTCTGCCTTCTCCCCTGCATGCTAACTAGTGCCCGGTCCGGCACCTCATCTGGTCAGGGACTAAGGTGCCTTACATCTATAGTAGAGCTTTGTGGCTGCTACATTCTATAGTGGGTGCTTGCGGCATGGATTGGTATATGCCAGTGTCATGTGATAGGTGCAAGTTTCTTTAGTGCAGAAAACGAGAAATTGTTGTAAAGATAGATAAGAGGAACTCTTAAAGAAACAGGAAGGAATAGTTCATCAAGGAAGGAGGATCATCATAAACATCGTCATCATCATCACATCGAAAAGATCAGGTAAGTCCCTAAGAATGGGACCGGGGAGGGAAATACGCATCTGTTATATTACTCAGCCGTCATATCGAACCAGAACTCCGAGAGATAAAAAAAATCTCTCTGTTATTTAACGATGCATATGACATATCCACGAGTGAATGATTGATGCTGGATTTCGTCTGATAAAACATGGTTTGGGGTGGCTCATATTTTGTCTAGTAAAGATATGTAATCTGCTCTAAGTTTCATATAGAGAGATGGTACTTTATCTTATCATACGATGCGGATGGGTGATGTTTATTTGAGAGTAGATAATGCTAAGTCAATGTCCTTAATGAGCTCCTGCTGCTCTTTTAGGATTTGGAATGGCCAACGACTTCCCCCGAGCCCGAAGCGAGGAATACAAGTTCGGGAGGTCTACAAGTGACTATGCGATGAAAAGCTCTCAATGCCAAGCATCGTGCTCTCAATGACATGCATCGTAATAGAAGGATCATTGGTCTCGGCTCCTCCGCTCAGGGTAGTTCCTTCCAATCGAGAATGAAGATTTGATTAGGTGGTCCAGTTCCCATCATTCGTGAGCTTGGGTTTCTTCATAAAAGGAGAAAAGTATATATGCTCTGGTCGTGTAGGGTAAACGCATGCATGAATATTGACTCCTAATTTTCTAGCATGAATATCAGTATAAAGCTAGTTATCTTAAGAAGGCGAGCAGTTCAAGTAAGTGGCTAAAGTGACTAGTAAAATATGAGTGACTTAGCAGTATGATTATCTTGGCGAGCTCCTTTGTATTCGTGAGCTCCTTTCCATGGAATCATAAAAGGCTAGCAAGACATAAGAAACTGCAGTGAGTTACAGAGAGTATCTTGGAGTGACAGCCGTCTCTTTGTAAAGTGATAAAGGTAAGAGCCGTAAATATATGTAAAGTAATAAAGGGTAAGAGCACTAAATATATAACTTGTATTTGGTGATGATATTATTTCTCTTCGCTGATGATTGCAAGGGTAAGGGCTATCAAACCGGTGACGGGTAGGAGTATAAAAATAGAAGTTCATTTAGTTGTTCCGATCTTCTGTAGATAAGCGTCGGGTGGATAAGGTGATCGATCTAACGAGGCCCGTAGCTAAACAAGACTAGCTAGGCCGTTTTTGTCCCCATTGGAATTGAAGTCATCTTTGCATTCCCGTAGCCCGTAATATAACTTATCCAGGTCTTGACATCTGGTCCCCATCTTGTGTCACCATGGGCGGGTTTCCGGGGCCACCATGGGGTATAAGTCCCCCTTTTCAAGGTTCACTCTTCCTAACTATCCCTACATAGCCTATTACGAAATGAAATCTAAAACCCGAAACATGCAAAATGACCGAAGAATGCCAGTTCATCCTCCCTGCGCTCTGATCCGGAACAAAAGGTGTACAAAATGACATGGAAACTGATCTGAATTCCGTATTATCGCAGTAGAGTAAAAACCATGCTACACGTTGGGCCATTTCGTATAGTTTGAGCCACGGTGAACAAGCCTTTGTAAAGTAAAGGGAACTGTTAGGGGGCCATTTAGAACTCTATTTCCGCTGTCATTGCTATCTGATCACGTAGGGACAAAAAGCATTATACACCGAACACAAATATATGCTGTTTTCACTACCTAAGAATCTTGAGTGAAAGGCAAGGCGTATAGATCTATAATTCGGTCTAAGAGATTAGGAGAGGTCCCTTCTTTTCCTTTACGGTGCTTGGCTTAGGCCCCATTGTTGTGGATAGAACGTCCCTTTATTAGGCCCCGTTGTGGGGGTTCTGGTCCCTCTGCTGATACAAAAGGTTATTCCTGCTGCAGCTGTTCTCATGGTGCTTATTCGGTAGCGGGGAGGGAGCGGTAAGTTGCATA
>Ga0233342_1000064_pt1 | contig 32460 bp, 35 predicted proteins | sample GEONDECOMP273_FD_180706 | JGI IMG/M metagenome (GOLD analysis project Ga0233342, IMG submission 180706) | Leaf litter microbial communities from Shasta-Trinity National Forest, California, United States - GEON-DECOMP-273 | ecosystem: Environmental > Terrestrial > Plant litter > Unclassified...
AGAGAAACAAGTGTTACTTACTTTACCTAATTAAATCACTATCATTACGAACTAGTAGAAGTTTCAAGTTTATAGAAAGAAGAGCTTCCATTTTGTATTGCTGGGACTGTAACTAAGTAGTAACCAATAAACACTATGACTCTAACTAAGCAGTTACTCTACATGATCTTGTAAGCTTATACGAACCATTACCTTTACTGGATATGAGTTGTTACCATTGTATAGGATGAGTACAACCTTGATAGGTGATCATTAATTACAGATATACAGTATCTTACTTGTGGCTTACTTAAGCTTAGTGACCAGTAAGTATAGACATAATCAATAAGCTCTAGTTATGGAGAGATCAGGTAAGTAAGCTTTATTACCCTTACCCTGTGGTTAAAGCTGTGATAATCATCCCATGTACCACTGATTATGTAATAAAGGTGAGCTCTATTAGACTTAGAGTACTAGTAATGAGCTTATATGACATATGTTTCCGTATTCAATCAAACTAGTATGAAACCAATGTGTTCGATCTCTTATGCTAACTAGTTCAACTAGCACACATAGCTTAGATTAGCTGTACTTGTTCAAAGAGTTAAGTGTAATCAATTACGTAAATAAGGTAAGTAAACATATAATCACAGTGATTTCACTATTGGTAATACAAGAGCTTGTTGTAATCACTTGGTTAATCGTACACAATACAGTATCTATTAAGGGCATTGTGTTTCTAACATACTAGTAAGCATAACTATTACCATAACTAATGAAGTAACTATTACCATAACTAATGAGGCATTTAATTCATATGACTGATTGATTACTGTTATATCGATATCAAGACTAAGCAGCACTAGTACGATAAAGAGCATATAGAATGAGACCCATGATTCCCTTACTCATTACGTATGTCATATTAATGATGTCATATTAATGGAAGTAACTCATTAGGCATATAACGTGTATAGAGTCTAAGGGTAATCAGTATAAGATCACTACTAGTGTAATCAGTATTAAATAATTATACCACATCTATAATAAGATAAGCATATCCGTAATAAATAAAGCTCGATACTAGTATTCATACCCAATATAAAAAGCATGGGATTAGTAGTATACCATATGTGAGAGGGTACTTGGTATTCAGAACACTAGTTACCTATAATGTCAGTGATTCGATAATCATGCTTACTTAACTTGAGCTTAAGCTGTATAAGGTAACACTAACTAATACGAATGTTCATAACACAACTACTTATACCATAAAGTTACAAGTTGGATAAGTAAGAGATCACTAACAAGAAGCTTCATAAGTAACAAGAAGAGTTATATAACCATTGCTATGATTAATGATAAGGGTCTAAGCTCTACATGCTTACAGATACCTTGTTATAATAGCACACATTACAGGTGATAAGGAACTTACATGGATTTATTACTACTAGTTTATGAGCATTCCACTATCTTAGCTTTAGTAATAGAAGAAGAACACTTATGGTAATTACTGATATACTTAGGATATGACACTTTATATAGGTAATAAAGTAATCATAACAAGATCGAATCCCATTAAGTACTATGATGAATAAAGAGCAGTATTCAAGCCTAATTACTGATATTGCTCAGATCTTAGCTATAGATAATTCCATAATATGTACAGGTATGAACACGTGGCCATAAACAGGTGTAAATGACTAAACACACTTACTGTAATAGATATAGATATACAGTACATAAGCTTAGCTCATTACATAGGTTAAGCTTAGTTAGCTTCATTACCTTGGATTCATAGAACCATGTGTACTCATTCGTTACCCATTAGCTTTATACTAATAATTGCACTTGCTTTATAAATATATAGAAATCATAGTAATAAGAGTAATACACACCATTCTGTATACTAGTACAGCTTAAGTACTAAGGATAACTAGTACAACTATGTAAGTTCTTATGGTAATACTTATGATTCTTTACCCGAACGCTTTTATAATATAACTGTTCCAATGAAACCAGTCATGTTAGTTATACAAGTCATATACGTTTGATCATTCAACTAAGAGTTATACATGATGTAACTTATCTCAATTAGCTCGTAATAATGGTCTTACTTCACACTTCATCTATTACTGATAAGCAAGGGTGTTGTATTCCCTTATGTTTACCTTATAGTAATTACTTAGCTTACTACTAGTTATCCCTTTGATTACCTAGCTTATTCAACTCGATATGCTAGTTCAACATGTAGTAAGTAGAGCCATAATTAATAAGGGTAAGTAATCTCCATAATAAGATGAGTACTGATCAGGTAAGGTTAAGCTTAGACTGTAATGACACTAGTTAGATAAACAAGGTGAATTAGAACTACAACCCTAATTATACTAGTATTGTTATATCAGTGAAAAAAGATGCTTTAGTGTGTTTACTCTGAGTAAGCTATGGAAAACATAGACCCTAATAACTATGATACTTGCTTCATGTTCATACTAGTTACATCTCTGCTGTATTATGTAAGTGTACTCTATGCACTCAATCCAACAAGCCTAAATAACGTATCAGTGTAATCATTGAGCTAATACAATAATCATAAGGAATCAACATGTGTAACTATGAATAGGTTATGACCACTTTTTATTAAGCTTTCAATCCTTCCCGAGGTTAATACGGGAAGGGGTCAAAATGGAAATAAAATACTCATCCAAGACAATGACATACTATAAAATATAGGTCAGAGACATTGGGTGAAGCTAGCAACAATCGCTGATGAACAAACATCCACTCTAGATAGGTGCTCGTTTGGCCTTTATTTAGCCATTAAAGAAATGCTGACCTGTTGAGTAATCTAGGCACTTAATGATGGCTAGGAGGTACATGACACGAGAGACTCAAGATGGAATGCAATTAGTAGATAGAAAATGCCTTTTCATTGGGGAAAGTTGAACAACAAGGTAAGTACAGTTGTCGTGACTCAAAAACCACTACAAAGGGCTCCAATGATTCCTTGGGGCAACGAACCATCAAGGTAAGTAAGGTTTACGAACCCCAAAATTGATAGAGGATTCTATGATACAAAACAAACTTTAGGGGAGATGGGCTACGAGAAAAAGGACGTAGCCATCAAAGTCGTCATTGGTAGGTCAAGACAGAGGAAAGTGGAGGTTGATGAACTCGAAAACCAATAACAATAAAGCAATCCCATGTTAACCATTGGAAAACTAAGGACACCAACTCTCAAGATGGTAATTGGGAGCACTAGGACAAGGACGAGTAAGTAGAGTTATTGGGACTTGAACACTAATGTACGAAAACCCTATGGGGTACAAGGAGAAAGGTTGGACAAAATCTTACGAGGACAAGTCATAGAACGATATTGAATAAAATCTCGATAGAACATAACTTGCATTAATTGCATACATCCTCTGTAAATAAAGGACGGTAAGTCAAGTCAAAGGATGATGAAATTAGAAAATACAAAAGGTGCGTAGCTCTTTCCCGACAAAGGAGGGGCCCCTTAAAATCTATACCCTTTTTGCAACTCTTTCATCTCCTTTTTAGTTAAATAGGGAAAGCTCTTTCATTTGAACTATCCACGAGGAATGGACATTATCTATTAGTTACTAAAGGAGAACAAGGTAACAATAAAAGAAAAAGTGAATGAAATTATGGCGAGATCAAAATGTATTCACTAATCCTTGATCGGACAAGGCACCTCAAGGGAAACCACTTAGAGGATAGGAATATAGACAAGTTGTGCAAGTGGGATCTAAGAAACAAAAACAAAGAGGACAGGTTAAGTGGAAAGATGATGGGACATTCATCTCCCATCCTTTCCTATGTGGGACCTCAAAAACCAAAAGAAATAGGATGGGTTAAGTGGGAAGACGAAGGAACATTAAACTCCCATCCTCTTATCTCCTTCTTAACTCACTGACTTATATACCATCCTCTCTCCCAACCTTATTATCTCCCATCTTCTTAGTTTCTTTCTCAACCTATAAAGCAACCAAATATACTAGCAACTTCTAGCCCACCTACTAACTCTTTTCGATAGCAGTCTCACCAACCTGTGGGAATAATAACCCGGTATCCTACGTGGTCGAAGAACTGAATGGATCATTATCCGAAGAACGGAAAAACAGGGGGGCGGCCGGAGGACATCCTACGCAATGGAATGGTTGGGCAACCGCAGCAATGGCCGAACGAAGAATTCATTTTACACATGCAGACGGGCATGAAGAAATGAGTCAATGAATCACTACACCATGTTAGATGCCATTATATTCTATTGTTTCCCCCCGAGCCTATCCAGGCCCTGATCGAGAAAGTGTTTCTCTGGCAAGTTCTTTATGCAGACGCCCATTAATTATATGCATGGAAGCTCGGAGTGTTCTGGACTTCTTTCCGTAAAGTAAAATAACTGGGGTGAACTTGTTGTGTCTGAACAGTAGGCGTGTGCGCTATTTGTGAAGTTGCTCAAATCCTAAAAGAAAGCTACTTATTCGAACCAACCACTTGTTTGAAGGGATGTGGCTTACTTTGTATGATGGCATTTAGACCTTCGCTATTACGAAGATGTTTCAGACCCCATCCTACCCCTACCTGCTGCTGTGATCGATCTGTATTACCGCCCGCCTGAGATCTTCTCTATCTACCTCCTAATCTATTACCTTGAACTACTCGACCTCGCAACCTGTCTGAGATATATTCTCTCTCCCCCTACTGAGATTATCTATACCTACTCAACTATACACCTCGAGAAGCTGCCCACCCAAAAGAGATAGGGGCTGTCACTTCAAGGTTACAGTGTACATCCAGCAAGCCCAGTTAGTTCCGCCTGCTGCAGCAGCTCGCCGAAAGCCCCAGTTAGTTCCCAACTGCCCGAAGTTCTCTCATCAAACAGTTCACTACTGATCTCAGTTACACCTGAAATCCGCAGTTCCCAACAATGCACAGGAAGGAATAGACCTATTATGCCTACACCTTCTAGTTATCTACCATACGACTTAGACCTTTTAGCCTTAGAACATTGAATGAATTAATGCTTTGGATATATACTGCTCCTCTTAGAAGGACGGCATGACACAACCTTTACTTAAGTGTTTCCAAACCTGAGAAACTAGAATTTCCCCTATACCACCCGCTTAATTCATGCTTTGGAGGTACGGCACTCTTCCTATAAACCTTTACATAACTGTTACCTCACTCAACCCACCTGAACAACCTTTAACTTACTCACCTAACCTAACATTGTGCCTGCCCTGAACCTGCCTGGTAGACAATTTAGAACTCAATATCTGAGAATAATTCTAAGCCTGTGTTATATACGTAATTATACAATGATAAGCTGCTTAACATGATCAAAAGTCTTCCTCTGTTCCTCAAATGCTGAATCGACATAAGAAACAGCGTGTCTAAAATAGAAAGAAATAGACTTGTTGCTTTACTTAGTTTTGGGCTATAGGTGAGAGGCGGAAGGATATATGGTGACTAGCAAAAGGGTAAAGATCGAGGTTAAGGGGGTTTAGGTCTCCTGTCTAATCTTTCTTCCTCATTTGTCCATCTATCACCTCCTACCTTTCCTTACTAACACCCTCTTTTTTTCTATTGACCTAACACTTATCTAAACTTATACACTTATAGGCACGGCGCCTGCTCGCCACACCACTAACCCTACCTTCCCTATCTCTTTTCTCATTACAGCTACCATCTTGTATTTGACTCTTATCAAAAGTGTGTAACACAGAGGAACGTAGTCGCTCGACCAAAGGGAGAGGGTATTCATCTCCAAGAGTAAGTAGCACAACTCCAGTTCCATTCCTAGACTCGTTTCTAGCACCATTCAAGTAAATGGTCCAAGTGTCTTTTTCACCAACATAAGGTTTTTCCAAGAGGGATTCTTTGGATGATGAGGATGAAACATAAAACTGGGTATCATTATCTTGGTTCTCATGCAGAGAGTCGAATGTGAGGGAATCCGCAAGTTATTTGTAATAGCTTGGCTACTAACTACCTTTTATGCAATTAAGTACGAGTCAAAATATTGGACGGAAAAAAGTAGTATCTATTCAAAAGTATGACCAAATAATACAGGTTTAGAAATAGGGTAATTTCATGGGTCAGAGTAGTATATGGCGTGATTATCCTAGCTAAGCATGTAACCACTGGGGGTAAAAAAAAACAGCTAGATAGAGCTTCTCAACTAATGTGTAGTGCATTTCATAGTATACTAATATGCAACTAAATAGAGTATACAACCTTCTCTATTTGGTCACCATTCCTCTACATAAGAACTACAACTAGAGCCTGGTACAAAGTGGATCTATATAAAGTAGGAATGGGTTCAAGCTTTGGTAGGATAAATATAGATAAGGAGAGGAACTTCTTTCCTTGGCCCTACCGCACCGATACTCTCTTCCATTAAACTCGTAAGTAACGTCTTAGTGAGAATGAGTTAATGTAATCTCATTATTACGTACATAAAGGAAGGTAGGTCCAGGTGATGCAACGAGAGCATTACCGAGCACGTATACAGTAATCAGGATAAAACAATCTTATTTTCCTTCCCCTCCTTTGTCGGGAAAGAGCTACGCACCTTGTATTAGCGGAAAAGCCTAGCGTATTATAGCAGATTATAGTGCCCATTGATTATTCCCACTGGCTTATTCCCCTTAATTCCCATTGAATCTTCCCCCTCCCTCCCGTTGGATTAGGCCCTTCCCCATGGAGTATCTGTAGGACCCCTGTGTTCCGTATCGGTGGCTCATCATGCGTGTCTTCTGGCCGCTCCGACACGGCAAGCAGCTTAATAAAAAAATTCAGTTATAAAATTAAGTCCTGACAAAGGAAGGGAAGGGATGCAGAACAACAAGAGGCAGAGTCAATTGCTTACCTTGAACCGATTGATGATCCGGAGCGCAGCAGCTTATTCGGTTGATCCAGCAGCTTCCCCACCATCATCTCGCTCAGTATCCTTTCCTATCCCAGCCTCCCTTCGCTCAGTTCCAAATCCAATTAATTGAATGGGCCCACTTCCAGGTGTTAACCTTTTCTTAAATGTTCCAGTTGGAATCCCAGCGACCCGGCATCCCTTTGAGATCGAGACCCGTAGCAACGTTGAAACGGGAGCAGTAAAGATAGCAACAGTAAAGTAGATTGACCTTGTTGACCTAGAACAACCAGCACTAGGAGGAGAGATAAAGGAAGCTAAAGCAAGGGTAGCAGGAGCAGGACCGGTCAAAAGTAATTCGTGTAAAAAGGAAGTGTCTTACCAGCATCCGAACAAGCAAAAATCGCTTTTTATGGAGCTACTTTCACTTTGCCATTTGAGGTGATCCTTGCCCTATGAAGGACAAGCGGCTTCGCTCCTTTTCCGGAAGTTTCTATATTTATGAGATTGATTGGCGGCATTTATGTTGTTCTCACGTGTTCTTGCTCCCCTTGCTTCTCCACGGCCAGTTCCTGATCCACCCACCCATTCAAAGTTTATGAGGAGATAAGTCCCCTTTTAAACCAACATACCCGATAGAGGTAGGTGTATCCCATTTCCCTGCACGAAAGACACTTAGACCGAGGACTTCTGGCTGGAACCTACTAAGAATTCCCATTTCATGAAGTTAAGAACTATTCTGGGAGGGGTTGAGCCATGAGCCATTTTTAATAATAACCAACAGCCAAAACCACCGAGTTATTTATTTCTTTTCTTGATGAGGATTACCCTATGAGTCAACCGATCGAGCCAGAACATTGCAGGCATCTAGGGACACAGGCAGGGAACACGTTGCCAACACTGCAAGGATGGTAGTGAGTGCACCGATTAGTGATTTGATTGGATTTAGTGATTGATCGGATTTAGTGAGGGCCTGTTGAAGGAGAGGAGTGCGGGGACGGCCTGCCTTCCGGGAGGGGATCACCAGAAAACAGAAGCCTGTAACACAGGGAGGACCTTTTACCAAGAGCCTTAAGCCCAGCTAAGCCAAGTCCCACAGATGTCAGCCTGTAAAATAGAACCTTTTGCCAGAAGCCATTCCACCAGAAACTAGACAAGCCTTCCTTTTGCCTTTCACCTTTTGCCATTAGACACCTTAGCTATCACCTTAAGCCTCATCTCACTCCCACCTCACCTAGCCTCATCTAACACAGGGAAAGGGAAGGGAAGAACAATTTCTTGTTTTTTCCTACCCGCTCGGGCGCATAGGCACTATGTTTGGTTGGACCAGAGTTATAAAAAAACCCGCAGTTATAAAACTTATTTAAAACCTCGTTTTTATTAGGTCGGAGGAATCATTATATCATTGGGATACTCCTAGCTACACGTAGAGAGCTACACAATGGATGATGACGTTACACGATGCAGGTCCGGTAGTACCTTACTGCATATACTCTAGAGTATCTAAGGCCTATACCACCGGAGTACCGTAGGCCAGTGGGACTGAAGCTAGAGTCTGTATGTATGGCCTTAGGGTAAGTGCGGGAATATATGCATGTGGACTAAGAGAGTCTATTAAGAAGGGGTGATATATAATGGAGCAGCTTAAGATGGAATTACTCTATAGACAAAGGCAAGTACAAAAGAAAGTGTCAAGGCTAGTTTCCTATTGGGCGACTGGAGAACATGGAGGTAGACCTAGTAGGAGTTAAGACGGTTGCAATTTTTGAGGTCATTTCTATTATGGATGAAAAAGATCCTTATCCTGCCTTACTAGGAATTGACTGGGTCTTTTACAATAGTACTATCATTAACTTGAAGAGAGATACTATGACATTTGAGGCCGATGGTACTAGACTGGTTCGGCCCTTAGACCCTTATAAAGGGACATGGTATACTGAACCATCTGAAGATGCTTTGGAGGATACCACGCTAGATTAGATCTACAATCTGACAGCAGGCAGGCGGGAGGATTACATTAAACCTACTACAAATGGCTCAGTTAGCTGGAGGAGCATCCATTCTTTTTATATTAATTCAGAATAAACAATGTATAATTAGTAGGATCGCAACCATCAGTTGTCTACTAGACGATGTGCCTCATTCAAGTCTATTCGATGGATCATATCGGAGTTGCGGGACCCTCCTATCTATGATGGGACGGGTAATGTGGAAGACTTATTGGATGCAATGGAGTACCAAGTAGCGGAAGAGCAGCAGGTACCTGCTCTAGATGTAGTTCTGAAGGCTACGCCTGCTCGCTGGTGGGAAACACATAAGGAGGACCATATTGATGAAGGCAAACAAGTCATAATTGAGCGAGTAACTAATTGAGCGTAACCTACTTGAGTGAGCATAGCAACAAGGAGGGGACGGGGGCTCATTTCACCATCTAATTCCTCCCAAGGGGGAACGAGCCCCATAGTTCGCTAATAAAAGCTCAGTTTCATAGCTTCTACATCTAGAAGGAACTAAGCAACTAAATAGAGAAATACTCAATTATCCCTAACAACAATAGCCATTAAACCTGAGCTACGGTAAAACACCTTAGGCTTTACTTGAACAACAAGTTTGAATAGGTTGCGTAAGCATGCTCGACCATAAGGGAGTAGGTATTTCCCCCCATAAAGTCCCATAAAGTCAGGTGCCCCATCATGCCCCATCAAGTCAATCCTCCCATAGAGGTATAAAGATATCAATTAGAGGCATAAAGGGTATTCCCAAGGAGCAGTTTAACAAGCTTCAGGAATGGGATTGGATAGGGTAATATACCAGATTAGGTGATAGGGTAAGGGGGTGTAACATGGTGGTTGAAACGATAAAGAAAGGAAGGTGCGTAGCTCTTTCCCGACAGGGGAAGGAAATCTACATAATTGCTAAAGGATGGTGCATATAATTTGAATGAAAAGAAGCTTTTCACTGAAGGAAGCCGTTGTTAAGCCGTTCACTCACTGCATGAAGCCTATAACTGCATGATATCCTATACCCGTGTCATGTCTTCTGCCAGCGGGGGTTTCATCGACCAGCAAGTTTCTTGTTGTTGGCAGCAGTAATCTAATCATTTTCCGAGGCTTTGGTGCACCCAGTAGTTGATAGTAGTTCCAATCTTGAAACTCCATTCAAACTCTATTTAGACTCACTTCAGTCAGGTCATTCAGATCAGATAAGTCAGGCCAGCTAACTCCAACTCATATATGTAATAATGCAACAGTCTCACTCCACAGGCAGCTCCTCCTTTCACTTAGGGAAGACACCCCACTTTATAAACAAATGTAATAAACGCTTTCAAAGGGACATCAATAGCCAGGCAGGACCTATGCCCATGGCCTAAATGCCCCTTATACAGCTACTACAAGCCGCTCCTTTTACTTAGAAACACTTAGTTAGGCTACACGTATTAACTGCTTGACCGCTTGGAATATGTCACAGCACTACTAGCTCTGGTCACACTTCTAGAATCAACCAATCAGGCTCTATTTGCTCCTTTAAGAAGGCAAGATTTGTCCGGTTCAACTTTCCATAAGTGCCACTCGTTCAAGACCAGCAGGAGAAGTCACATAAGTTGACTAAAGTAATTGAGTAGTTGCTTCTGATTCTCAATCTAGAGCCTGGAATGTACAAAACCCCTCCACACGTAGGGCTGCCACTGCCATTATGCTGGTTTAACAACTGGATCCAATATATAAGATGCTACCCATGCCTTAGATGCTGTTGTTGGACTTTTGACTGGGTATTAATTTGATCTCGACGATCCAGTGAATCTACTGGTGCTTAATCTGCTTAGTCAACTGATGGTAGTGCTACTGATGTTGGTACTGGACCTGGAACAGCTGCTGGACCAACTTAATAAACAGGATCTACTTCTACCCTTGCTTATGAAACAACTAGCTTTGCTGCTGGTATACATGCTTATAGGTATACTGCAAATAGCGAGTAGTCTCCTCAAGCTGGGATATGTTAGAGTGCATCATCATTTGCCAAAGTGGTTGTTCCATCTGCTGCAATATGTATAACTGGCCTTACAAAGATAATTTAAGCATGTTGATCGACCATGTTCACACTTTCTTTTGTTCTCATCATTGCACATCTTTGTCAATTTTATTATGGTAGCAGCATAAACTCGTCCAAGGGTTAGTCTATGAATCTTAGTTATCATGCAACTGTCACCCATATTCAATTTGCCTCTTTGGCCTAGAATCCTGGATATATGTTCTCTGATCATATAAAGCATCTCTGGGAATATATGGATTCCAATTTATCGTCTTTTGACAGCCAAGTATCTACCTTTCCATTTTGCATACATGACACAAGTCTGGGCACCATTGGTACGTTGAGCTCCACAAACTTCTGAAAAATTAGCATGTAGATAACCTCTTCAGCTGCTGTCTGACATTCATTTGCTTTTCATTCAGCTATCATCCACTATACCTTCATTCAATAAGCAATCAATACAAGTATCACCTAAAGTTTAATCCATTTAACCAGAACTAGATCGAGTTGTTTCACCGGTGGAAGAATCCATCTAAGAACCTCCTGTTCCAGGACCATATAAAAATACCGCGCCAAACCACCGAGTCTAATAAGCACCTCGCCCAGTGTAATCCCTTCCATTTCCAGATACAGAGCAAGAACCAGCCGGGATTCGGTCATAAACCCTTTCTTTTCGGTAGCCATAGCTCATTTAAGATTCAACGGACTATATTGCAATAGATCGTGCCTTTGCCGGGAAATAAGAGCAACGCCGGACCCTCCATATGGTCTGTTCAGTTCGAGGTCATGAAAGGTGAAGTCCAGTTACTAGTTCATAAAGGGAAGATACTAAGTAAGCAGATCGTATAAATAGAAGAGTAGTAACCGGTAGCACGTGTATTACCCGCCTATGCTCTCGCTCAGGAAAGCGGATATCGGAGTGGACAAACAAATAGGATAGGCATCCCTAAGCACTGGCCAAATTGGCTTAGTATCGGCTGATGCCTGGATACCCATAGCCACATGCTCGTCTCTCGTCTAAGGAACTTCGCACCGGACTCAGGGACCTTTGGGGTATTTAGTAAAGTAAACCGAGCCGCCCAGACATGCAACCAGCAAATCTTGTCTGAACGGGGGAATATTTGCATTTTCCGAATCGAGCGCATTCCCCGGGTGCCACCTATCAAAATCTAACAAGTGAACGCATATCCAAGAAACCATCTTATTTACCTAAGAGCATGCTTCAGTACTCTGCCAGATGTGAGATACTCCATTATATCATGGAACCAAGGGGGAGAAGTGAGCTAGGCGAGGATGATGGTGGTGATGAACACTCATCGAGAGGACTCTTATATATTTGAGGGGGAACCTACTTAGAAGTGGCGACGCACATGGAGTCATTTGGTAAGTCAATGAAAAGAGAGGAAATTCAGACTGGGTGAGAAGTAGCATGAATATACTCGATAGTAATTAGAGAATCTATCGAAGAAAGGAGTGATCTTCAAGCAGTTACGAAAGCAAGGAAGTTAGCACGATGATTAACTACATGGATCACATGGGAAATATGCCAACAAAAGGTCCTACGGTGCTTGCGCTTCTGAGGGCAAGGAGAAATGGCTCAATAGACGCATTGCATGCTTGTAATAGTAATAAGGTGATGGTTTAATAAGTATGCAGCATATTCATAGTTAAGGTTGTTGGACCAATAGGTTAAAAAGGAAAATAGACATTGATTTACCAGCAATGCCGGCTTAATGAATCAATCATATTGGGGTTAAGCCCGGCCCAAAAAGATAAATAGTGCAACCACTCACTAAGTATTCATGAAACAAGTGGTTGGTAAAGTCAAACATAAAGTTTCCTTTCTGTCAAGTAGGCAACATATTAAAGGGTCAATCGCAATGTGAAAAGTGCCCGCCCACTCAATCTCATAAGTTCTGCAGGCATTAGTTCTTCCTAAATAAAAGAAAGCAGCAAGCTCAAGAAGCTAATCAGCTAGCAATCCCATTATCCTAGCTGTGCCATCCCGCCTGTCTGTGTAAACATTTTAAAATGCCAACCCTCATTAAATAAAATGTTCACTTTCCCGTGGACTTTTTATTATTTTATTGATTTTCATGGGAGCCGCGCTCTAAAGGTAGCAGCATCCTTCCCTCTATTTTACTATGTGATAAGGAAGGATATGGGATAGCATAATATCATAAGTAATTAAGTAATAAAGAATATATATATATATGGTAGAAAGCGGGCGAGAATGTCGGGTATGGGGAACACAAAAGGGAGAATGGTGTTTATGGGCTTCTAGCTACTGTTTCCAGTTTACAGGATTTCCTCCTTCAGTTTGACTTTTCTTTTGTTGTAAGGCTAAAGAGGCCCCTGGTAACGGCTAAAGTTTGAGGCTCTTGGCAAAGGGTGAAAAGCTGCTCTTGGTGGTTCAGTTGACTGTTTGGGGAAGACTCTTCTATCTCATCTGGATATGCCACCTTTATTTACTGATTACTACTTGTTGCTCAGAGTGACCACCGGGGCCACCCACCTTTATGCACTGAATTTAAGTTATCAGAAGGCCAGATAAAATATACATTAACGGCTGAACTAGGTCATTTCAGGATGTTGCCCTATGACTCGAGGAAACCACAGCAATTGAGCTCTTCCTATAAATCCCTCTACGGAGGAACCATAGCAATAAAACACCCTTGAACCTAGATCTCGAACCAACCATGGCCCTACACATAAACCCTCTATAACGCTACAGAACCTTGGGAATATTATTTATTACCTAGGCTAGATGGAGGAAGGAAGGAATAACGACGATCGTTACATACGTTGATTCTTGAGGATCATACTCTCGAGCCCAGAAGAAGCACTAGTCATATCAGCCCAATACGCCATCTTTTCACTCCACAATTTACCATCTGCGCATACGTCTGAAAGTTATCGCCCGACCATCGGTAGGGCGAGGAGGAGGGCGAGGACGCCTTTCAGTATATAATTTCCCATCTTTATAGGTCCAATAGGTCTTGTTGACCAAGCCACCTTTTATTTCTCAATTTACCACAAGCACTTATGGCTAGTCCTGATTCGTCCGTCCGTGGAAACTCTCTATGTTAGACCAATCACACAAAAGCAAACATAAAGCCATTCAAAGAAGCAACTCCCAGCACATAAAGCCATTCACTGCATGCACAGCTGTAGTTAACTGCACATAGCCATGGCTCACCGCACAGAGTGCTTGACCCGCCCACGATCTAGGCGTAACCACTTCACTAGTGCCAGGAGGTGGCTACGGAAACATAGAGCTTACCCTATACCCAGATGGGGAGCTTAGATTGTACTTCGATGGGGAGATATATTAGACCTCGTAGTATTGGGAGTGAGAAAGATTAAAGTATAAATAAAGCTAAGCATCGACTGATTCAACTATTGGTTATCCGTAATGAGACCTTCTATCATCTGACAATGACTGTACTAATTGGCTATGACCTTCAGGCAGCTATGATAGACAATGACGCGGTTAGGCAATGACCTCCTGGCTCCTTTCTGTTTATCCCGCCCTGTTCAGATTTGTCTGCAAGATTAGTAAATACTGCCATCACCACTCCTTGGGATACATTTGCATATAGGTTCATGCCATTTGGATTTAAGAATGCTGGAGCCATCTTATAGAGGGTCATGTCTTCTAATTGTTTCCATGATTTAGTCCAGATTCTTCTCCTTGTATACTTTGATGATCTCACTGGGAAGTGAAAAAGGTTGCAGTACTTCGAAGATCTCCGGCAGATCTTTCTAAGGTGTTAAAATACAACTGAATCCTATCAAGTTTTTTTTTTGCATGCTTACCAGTTGTTTTCTTGAATTCATAGTTTCAAAAGAAAAGCATCATCGTTGACCCATGGAAAGTTCGAGCCATCGTTAAACTTCCTCCCCCTCTTTTGTCAGGGGAGCCTTTATTCCTACACCCAATACTTTGCGTCAGTCACAGAGTCTTCTTCAAGGCAAGGCCAACATCCTTTGTCATCTCGTTCCGGATTACGCTACCAAAGCTCATGGTTTTTGGTGCTTGTTTCACTTAGACATTCCTTTGGTTTGGGATGAGCAGGCCCAGCAATACTTTAAGGCATTTCAAGATGCTCTCTCATGTTAGTACCATTAATTTGACCTCTGGACTTTGCAAAGGATTTTCTCCTTTATATATCCGTTTCACCATTTGTAGTTGAAGGGGTCCTAGTTAAAGAAGGAGAAGGGTATGCTTAACATGTCATTTACTACGCCGCTAGTAAAAACCTATCCAAAGTTTATTTGTCACATAATCATGACAATAAATGGGCACTGGCTGTTGTTTTATCTATCCATAATTTATGTAAACACATCATGTCACGCACCACGAAGGTAGTTTCAATTTCCAATCCCATTATTTATTTCTATCCTGAGTTGACGAGTGATAAATGGAAATATGCTCAGTGGATTGTAATACTACATGAGTTTTATTTCGAATTTGATACCCCAAAGAGTAAGAAAGCCTTGGCCCTCACCGAGTTCATTTCATACCTCCCGACTGGTGTGGTAGACCCACCACTCAATGATTATTTTCCCAATGAACATATATTAACGATATCATTGGATAACCTTGGTATGGTAATATATTTGTTTATTTCCACATGCCAAAGTTAATCCCTCACCTTTCTCACGACGATGACAACGTATTCACTATAAGGCTTATCAATTCTTTCTTATTGGGGGCATTCTTTATAAATGAGGAATCAATACCATTCATTTTACAAAATTGTCTTACTCATGAGGAGCCTAAGCAGGTCTTGAATGACTTTCATAGTAGTGCGTGCGGTGGCCACCTTTCTGGAATGGCTACTGCCCAAAAGATCATTAGGGCTGGTGGTTCTTTTTTGTCATCATTATTCAGGGACTACATTGAGGCAGTAAAACATTGCACAAGTTGACAACGTTTCTCACCCATGTTATCGCTTACTTCAGGGTTCCAAAATAGTTGGTGTCTTACCATTTATGCATTAACTGCTTTGAAGGAAGTCTGAGCCGGAAAAAGCTTAAACCCAAGCTCAATGGCCATCTCTTCCTTTCCCTCCTAATGTTTAACAAGTTAAACCTTCATGAAGTTGTGGGTCGCACCACCGTAAACCATTGCAACAATTGACTGTCCGTTCAGTTTTGCTGAAACGAAGTTAAGTCGTGTGAAAGCACCCAACACTTGCACGGCGCATACTAATGGATGGTTGACTGGCTTTTGACTGTATTCTCCCCCATTCTTAGTGTAAACTTCCTTTAATATCTACACACACACACAACAGGCTTATTACCGTTGTTGTTCTTGGCACCCCTGCTTGCCTAGCTTTTATGCTAGCTTATCCAGACAGGTTAGGCTCTTTGCCTTTATTCTTGGTGTCGCCCCGATCCGTATCTAGGGTATTCAGAACCTCTAATCTTGCTTTTTTACCTTGCTGCTCATGGTTTTATTCCAAGGTTGTAGTCTTCCATAGGCAATGTTTCACATAATGGTTCTGTCCACACAAGTAACATGCAACAAACTTACCTTTTACCGGTCTTTGTTGTACTGTTGCGATGTCCTCCACCCTGTTGTTAAACGTCTTCCTGGGCTGCGACCATGCTTCTGCTTGGTCCACCAAGGTTTCCAACCTGTGAGACAAGGAGTCAATCTGGAAACTGAATTCTTCTGATACTATCCGATGGCATTGTACAACGTCCACGGCTTCCCTGACCAGCTGTATAAAAGTAATAGTATGCTCTCCTGCCTTAGCTATGTTTCCATACGATACTTTTTGTATAGGCCCAAAGTGCTTCTCTAGGCATTCAGCATTTGTGCTACTCCAGGTATGACCGATCAGAGCCAGCCTTCGTTCCAAAGACTCAGAAGTCTTGGTGAAGACTTCGTTCACCTTCTCTGACTGCCTTCGGACGGCTTCAACCAACGGATCCACCGTTTTCTCCAAAGTGATAAGTATCTTCTCAGTCTCTGCTAACTTTATTGCATGACTTCTTTCACTGTCTTCATGAGGCAAGCAAAAGGGGACTTATTATCCTTTTGAACTCGCCATCGGCCTTCTTCTGGACTTATTCACCTGACTTTTGCTTCAAGTCTTAAAACACTTTTCAGCTTTTCACCTGAAAACAACCAACAAAGAACTTACTAACCTCTGTGTGGACCGATTCGTCCCTGCTGCCTGCTGCACCAAGGCACAAAATATGCTCCCGTCCACTTACTGACTTCAAGCTAACTCTTCACGACTTCCTATTTTACTTGTTTCCTCAACCTTCCGCTTTTTCCAAGTCGTGGTGAAGAGCGCCAGAACTAGCTCTGAAGCAAACTTTGATCCTAAAAGTGGTGAAGAGCAGCTTAATGAGCTCTGATACCAACTGTCACGGCCCTACAGTCTAACCTGCAATTTTTTCATTTTGTCCTCCTTAGGTCGTGCGGCACTACCTTGCCTCAGCCACGGGGGCTTGAGCCTAGACTAAGCCTCTTTACTTAGGGTCTGCCCATATCTACGCCCTAAGCTACGGGTGTTAGATCTACCAATCATTTATTCTAACACTTAGACTCACGTCCAACCGTGGTCTTAAAACATCCCACCAATTTGATTAAAACTTAGCCAAGCATATTAACATGTTGCCCAACAGAACATCGCAAGGAAATAACATTAAACACAAGAAACCACAATACACCACAAGATATTGGGTAAAACATAAGCTTAAGGCAAAAATTATTCCCGCCTTCTTACTTGTCCTGACCAACCCGGAAGCACCCGCGGGTCTGCCTCCTGCCCAGACTTATCCAAGACATGCGTGCAGACTTTCCTAAGAATACTTAGCCAGTGCCCAAGTCGTCCTTTGTGCCAAAACCTAAACTTAGCACCTCAGAACTTCTTGTTTACTTCTTGCTCATTACTCCTTGATTAACTTGCCAAGATTTTCCATGATCTTCTAAGATGGTCTCTCCCAGCTCTTAAAAGATGAGAAATAATGCCTTTGCACTAACTCAAGTCCTCTATTTATGCTCAACTGTAAGGAATGTTGAAGATTGCTTCTGAGCCGGAGGGTACTGGAACTCCATAAGGGGAATCCGGGCACCAGTCTGGACAGAGATAAACCGGCCCGGGGAAGGGGCTTTTGGACAGAGAAAATAATAGGGTAAAAGAAATGGTGGATTTATTATTAATATAGGGAAAGGTAAGCGAGTTTAGGTAGGCATGACTTAGGTAGGTATGCCCACCTTGACTTACTCACCAGGTGAGTTTGGTATGCTCACCTTGCTTGATTGTTATCGGGTGAGTTCTTGACCTTCTACCTACCCATAAGGTGGGGGGTTGGCAGGTTGGGTGGGCTGTTTGCTGGGTTCAGAACGAACGTGGAAGCAGAGACAGTAATTAAATACTTCGCGTTAAGAAAGAAATATTTGGAATGCTCTCTTTGTTTTTAGACTCTATTCTGTTTTTGATAAATTTAGTGTGTTTACTATCCTGGCTTTGTAAGGGCATCATATCCACATTATTAATTTGGTGATTCCGACAAGCATGCATCCCCATCTCTTTAGCACTATCAACAAGAGCTTCATAAGCTTTAACATATATATCTATTTGATGCTATTTATTTAATTACTGCCTGGAGAATAGATTCCTTCGCTCGCCGCGGCCCTCTTCTCTCTCTATTTTAAAGATTCGATCTTACTCAAGCAGGCAGGCTTTTTAGAGGTAGAGGTACGGGACCCTAGATGAGAGATTAGAAAAGCAGTGAGTAATTATATCTTTCATAAGCCCTCTCTATTTTTAAAGGCCCTTTTTCACTCTCTATCTATAGTCTTAGACCCGCCCTGCTTGCTTTGTTTTAAGAGCTGCTTTTTCTACTGAGGTGAAGTCTCAACAAGGTAGCCGTAGGGGAACCCGTGGCTGGATCAAATCCACACCTTTACTTTCCCCAATGATGGTAGAAAGGTATAAGTGTCAATTTGATCTCTCTCCACCTAGCATTTATCCTCTGAATCGAGGCAAGGATTGGTGATACATTTTGTTTTTAAATCACTTAGGTGCATCCCGTTGAAGTGCGAAGCATGCATTGTATAATAACAGATATGCATATTTACCATATGACCCGAGGCTGAATCGATGGGAAAAATTGATCAAAATGAATTTATATTCAAGTGCTAATAATTGCTAATAATGCATCGTATATTACTGAATATCCCGCTTTTGCTCGGGCAATAAGGTAAATCTCCTGCGGTATCATTATTTAAAGGTTTTGGGGCAACAACTCCTTTTACCCGGTAAATTGGCTGGCTCTTTAATTGGCTATCGAACTGTCGCTGGGTCCACGAGGTAAACAGAGTAAACAACTGGTTCTGGGACTGGATCAATCAAATAAACTATTTTGTAAACAGATGGATCTCTAACAGGCATCTGGTTAAAATACGCGTTTCAGAGCGTATCGACTGGACCAATTCCAACCAGGTGGCCCACTTTGTTGCCTGCCCCGAACTCGGTGCTCTTGTCAATGCGTAAATACAGGGTATAAGTGTATCGGTTTCAAGTTCTTGGAGGTATAGATCGACTAGATTGGGGATCAAAGCAATTGGGCATGGATCAATCGATATGCTCATATGGTAACAACATGGCTCAATCTATTCTTGCATCTGTTGGAAAAATGGGTGAAGTGATATGGTATTGCTTACATAGTCGTGGCGCATATTCGTTCGTAGCACTTCTTCGTTCACTGCACATAGTCCCTTCCGGGGGTATGGGATAACTCTATCGGGCCTATTGAACGGGTTTTGGTGACCCATGGTGTTTTAATGGGTATCCTGTGATGTGGTTCTTCTCCCGTCTGTTGACAACTTGGAATGTGGGTGTAGGTAAGATTTAGGGAATGGGTGTACCTGACACTGGGACTACATTATGCACCTCCCTTCTGTCACTCCCCACCCCTAATATAATAGGAATATGCCCCAAACAAATTACATTTATTCCGAAGAATATAATAAGATGAAATGCGGACGCTTGCAAAACATGTTATCCCCCCTCCCCGCTATTATTGCACATGCCAGCAGCCCCGAAGAGCTCGCTACCTTTTGGAGAAGCCCATCACACCGTCAGCGAAAGCAGCCGTTGGTGAGAGATGAACCAATGTAGTAAGTTCTTCGGAGTGGAACCATTTTTTCATCGTAATCGGCCCGGCCACCCATTTCGCTGTATCCCCACGGGCTCCATACAGGCCTTCCCATTCAAATCTCCTATAGCTCCTAATTGATCACATCGGAACCTACTGGTGTCCAAAAGTACCTTACCCCTAGCCATGCCTAGCAATAGCAATTGTGAGATTGACCTTTGGGCAGTAGAACCAGAACAATTTGGATACATGGGGACTGTAGGCACTTTCCAAATTAATCCCCTCGTCTACTGGACTTAGTATTTATTGGTTGTCTCTGCTCGTTCATTGTTACACTCCGATTGCTCTTTCTAATGCATGTAGATTCCCGCGCAAGCAGCGGGCGGTTTTTTCCAATTTCAGCAAGGAAATTGAAGGGAAGGGTCGAAGCATTAGTGTAAGGTATTTGGTATATAAACTATCACATGCTGATCTCCCTGGAGTGCCCATGGGAGTAGGTATCGAAACCAATTACAGTGGAAACAACACATGATTGAACAAAGAATAAGTTCGGGACAAGCCTTCAGACCGATCAACAAGCTCAACCACCTTATGATAAATACCCTATAAAGTAAAACCTATACCAGACCTCTCACACCCTAGATTGAACATAGAACTATGGATCAACTAAGGAGCAAAGGAACCACCGGAAGAGAACACTGCACATCACACCCACGAAGGATGCACGCCGCTATGTTAGATCATCACACATTTCACCTCCATTACCGTAGGCATTTCACATTCACCAGTGTAAATAAGAAACGGATGGAACCCAATATGAATGAAGATTTCGGGACAGATAAAAGGAAGAGCAAGGATCACACCTATTCTACGCACGCTTATGAGGCCTTAGAATCTCCTTTCCACATAAGCCAACGCTGGATGATTTGAAACGCAGGGAGGTCCCGCACGGTAGAAGATACCCCAAGAAGGATACACGCTGCAGGAACTAGAACTATTATAACTTAAGCTATAGGGGACAAGATTGAGCCGCTTTATACCTATTCTATAGGGAATAGGATCACTAGGTAGGAGGATGACTTTATGATTGTCGCTATCGATCTTACTCCCGCCGCACACACTATTACTCCCATAGCAGTGGCGCTAACTCTTGCCAAGGTCGCTCTCTTTCATACTACCAGAGTACTTATTATTATAGCCGCTAATGCTTTGACTTTGGCTGATGGCTTTCGGATTATGGAGGACGCCGAACAGATTCTTGCTTATGGGATCCGGATTATTTAAACTTATGTATGGATTATGCCTGCTGCCGTTCCGATTCTAATAATTGGTGCTTTTTACACAATTGAATAATTATAGGTAATTAACTTTAATGAGCTTTAGTGGTCTCATCTCAGAGTTGCAGGTTCGAATCCTGCTTGCTCCAGCCGTAAGGTACTAAAAACTGTGAGATGCATTGTAATCTAAAGGATAACCCCATAGCTTAGATATGCATTATACGTATCCTCTTTCAATATTTAGTTGATTGGACCAAGAATCCATAATTTTGCTTTTTCTCATCATAGATTTTCATTCTAATGCATTATCATACCATTTATCCTTTTTTATTTCTTAATTGAGTAGGCCAGTACATAGTGCGTAGTAAATATTTTCCCCCATTTATTTGAAGTGTTATTGAAGGCTTTAGGGGCTTCACCCCATTTTTAGGAATCCCTAGTAATGTCCTCACTCCCACTTGTCATGTGGAAATCAGACGAAGCCCTCCCACCTCCACAATCAGATCCATTGAACCCCTTTGGTTCAAGTTCCTCTGAGTTGGGTTCAACTGTACCTAGTGCCCATACTTCACCTGTAGGTCCAATAGTAACCATATCTGGAACTCACACTCCCCCCAATAGAAATCCTGGACCAAATACCCATGTGGGTACCACTGCAACCACTAATGCGGGTGCACCGCGTGCTCAGAGTATTCCATTTATGGCTACTGGGATTCTCCCTAATTTGACCAAGATTACAAATGACCCTATTAAACATTATGCTACATGGCCCCATGCCTATGAGGTTACCTTCGGACATACTAAAGTTCGAAGGAAAAACTGGCGAGGACCCATCCAATAATATAAAGTCTTTCCATTTGTGGTGTTCCTTCAAGAGCATTATGGATGACCTCCATTCAACTATGTTTTTAAAAATGCACACTTAGCAAGGTTGCTGCAAAATGGTACATCGAACAACTCGTTGTGACCCATCCGACTTTTTTCATACCTAGCCACCACATTTTTGACATATTTTCAGTTGCTAGTTAGGTATTATGAGGCATCTTACCTAACTTTTGCAATGTAATTAGAACACAACCACTCACATTACCGACCACATCCATGAGTGGGCACAGAAGGCAGAGTTTATGTAAAATCCACCTGGATGATCACATTTTTCTAGATTGGCTCTTCAAATCCCTCCTACCCATCATTGCAAAAGATGTCGCTTCGGAACACCTCCAAACCAAAGAGGAAGCCATCATGAGGGATCAACAGTATTATTTGATCTATGCTCAATCTGGTTATTTGTATACTATCATTCCTGGTGGAACCAACTCTTCTTCTAGAGATCAACCCGAGGCTTCCCACTCCAGCGATGGAGTGATTGGTATGATAAATTCTACTCCTATTCCATATGGTCAAGTAGCAACCTCCAATGGTACCAACGGGCTTTGTATATAGCACCTCATATGCCCCATACCTCGTATGAGCACACATGCTCATCTTCTCATGTAGGAAAAAGTACTTCCCTATTACTCGGTTCCTTCTTCCCATCACCATGTTCATGGCCCCACTTGTAGTGATACCGTGTGTAGCAGTGCTTCTATTAATTATGTGGCTCCACCAGCCCTTAGCCCATACTATCCATTTACAAGTCCCTCACCTATCTTGGCATTAAATTAAGCAACGATGCCTTCACCGACGGTTGTTCAACCACCTCCTCTTCCTCATGGGTAAGTTTATGCCCGGTAGAACTAGTCTACATTCCAACCTGCACCCACTAATGCACAACCTAATCCCAATAAGAAGAAAAAGAAGAGGAATAATTAAACGAATAACCAGCACCTAATGATGGAGGCGATCAACCCAATCCGCTTGCTAATGCCGGGGGCAATGAACCTCACAAATAAAGATCCTCAAACAAAAAACTCCCAAGCAAGGTAAGATAAGAATCCCTTAATTGAGGACCCAATGTCCCTGTTCTTTTTGTTTAGTTTATGGGCATTATACCCATCATTTCCCACACCTCGACAAAGCTTGTCATCTATGGTATGAGGACAAAAAAAATGATGCCACTAAGGCCTCTTAGAGGAAACCTAGCACTCACCCACTGCCTCCTCCTACCACTCAACCGAGGGTATTTGAAAACCCCTTTCCTCCTCAAGGGTTAGTCACAAAACAACTGATAGTTATTCAGTATAACCATATACCTTTTCTCCTACAGGTTACCCTCCTTTCCATAATGTCTTCATGATAAATCCGTTGAAGTTAACCTTCAAACCCAGTGCCACAAATATGGTACCCCTTCCAATCTTGTTACCAGAGACAATGCTAAGGACTCACCTCTTATTGAGAAGCCCTTTCACATGCTATGTCCTATGGTCAATCCTAATATAAAGGTCCCTCTCCCTTTGGTCGAGCAACTCCGTCCCTAAATTTCCCTTACATTGTACAACACATCACCCGAATGTGAGAGCTACCCATAATTATAGTATTAAGGATGACTTGGCTCGGTCCCCAGCTACCATGTATGTATACCTTAGAAGTCTTGTGGAGTTGTCCTACTTAGCATAAGTCCTTTTTATCAACTTTAGGCACAATTGATCCATCTTATGCTCATATAATTACATTTGATTTAGATAGGGCCCAACCTAGACTCTCGTCTTCTGTGGCTTTCCAAGTCCCCGTTACCATAAAAAACTTGATCATCCGTCGATGCATCATTGACAAAGGGGAATCCACTTGTGTGATGTCTACCCATATTTGCAAAAATGATAGGCTGGCTCCATAAATATAACCCTTTATCTTATTACTTTGTGGGCAATTGAAATCCCTGTAAAAATTGATTTATTTATATCGAGGTTGTTGATGCCCAACTTGAATATCAAATCCTTCTTGGTCGCAATTATATGTACACTATGAAGTTTTTCACTTCTACAATGTTTCATCTCATTATGTTTCCCCACAATGGAAAAGTTGTGATGCTGGATCAGATTACTTACCATGACCCTAGGTTGACTGTCAATCCTGATAACGCTTTACCAGTCGTTGGAGGAAGTCTCTCCATGACTCTTCATTTTCATAAGTTGGTCCCGGAATTTAGGATCAAGCCATGCTAAAAACCTTTTCTAGGCAACCCCCTCACATTGAAAAACTGGGCACCTCTAAGTTGTGTACTATCACTTCTGGTAATTAGTCCTATAAAACCCCTACTCGCTTGGTCTCTTCTATAGATACAGGTCAACAATGAGCAGTACCACCTATTAAATAATGTTTATATTGGCTCCTCCTAGAATTGTTAGAACCCTTGTGAGGCCTACCCTTAACCTTCCAAGGCTAACTTTAGGCATCCTTATTTGGTACCTAACACCTCCCATTCCCTTACCAACCCCTCATTTGGTGTTCACTCTAGTTAAACCTATGGCTACTTCCAATGTGTAGTGAGTATGGATTCCCCTAATCCACCCTAGCCCAATCCTTCTACAAAGAAAAATAAAGTTGGGCCAAAAGTAATAAGAATGGGGAATCTAGTGTGGCCATGACTGTTTAAACCCCCACCCCTAAAAAGGATCTAATACCCTATGCTGCAATATGCAATATCCTTGGTCACGCCACCTACCAGTGTCCGGAGCTCCTGCTTTTGCGAACTCATCTTCACAAGGAGGAGAGTTATAATGAACCTATCCTTGTGTTTCAGATTACTCTTCCTGAAGCATCCAAACAGAATAAGAAGGCATTGCGTACCAACCCATTCATGTGCCTTGTGTGGCTTGTATAGTCACTATTCGCATCATTACACCAAGCTAAGCTCCAAACTTTTTGATCTATGTTAACTAACTTGTGGCAGCAATCCCTTGCTTTAGAAGTCACGGTAATTGAAGAGGTGCTTCCACCTAAAACGTCGAATGAGACAATGACCACCATTTGTGACATTTCCTCTTTGAGCGGATCTTCATTGATGGACCACCCATCGGTCACCCTTGATATCCTTAATGGGTATATCTAACCATGTCTGTTACCTGAATTATCCTCTTCTTCCGAGTCGAATCTCCCTAATTTAGATCTTCCTATCTTATACTCTGATTAATCTATTTTGAAAGCTTTTACACATCTGAACTACCTGTGTTATGATATGCACCATCGTGCTTATTTCCTCTCTCCGGATACTTTTCTTAATTCAGACAGCAGGAACGCAAGTTGTGATGTTTACTTGTATGAACTTCAGTGTTGACCTACCAACCCACTTTTTCTATGTACCGCCCTTTCATTCTGAACCTCACCAAACTTAGCCATTGAATGCGCTTCCAATTGCTTGAGGCACGAAGTGAGGTACGGCATCTTTTCGGGCCGGGCTTCACCCCCAGCCAAATACTATTGATGAATTGGAACCCACTCTATTGTTAGGTAGGTGCCAGAAATATATATAGATATATATCTATATATATATACCTGCTTCTCAGTTTAGCAGTTTATGCCTTCTACCCACCTTACCTACCTGAATACCTATAACTGCTTTTCTCCCTATCTTCCTTTATGAATCGCTTAGTGGTTACCACTATTTAGCTTTTCGGGACGAGCTCCCAGATATACTATGAATTCAGACTGCTAGGACCTTAATATGCTTATGGAAGTGGCACAGGAAAGGAACAACCAACCCTCGGATCGAATCGTACGTGGAAACTCCCTCTTTCTGCAGCCAAAACTTATTAGATTTAAGGGAGGTCGGCACTATGCTATGACCAGTTGTATTCCCTCAGCCTACGAAGAGATTACTTTATTTGTTACAGCAATAAACTCACCACCTGGCATTTTTACCTTGCATAGACCGGACGGCTCACAGACCTTAATTTTGATATTCACGGGCTTTTTTGGGTTGGGCAACACTCAACTCTATCTCCTAGGGTTAAGTTAGTAAGTAAAGGGCGTAAAACCGGGTGGATAGTATAACATTAAGTATATAACATGTAAGTACAGGTTGAGAACCGTGAATAGAAAAAAAAATGAGTTGCTAAACCAAACCCCACCCAATAAGCGCCTATTTTAAATAAAAGGAAAAGAGATAGCTTTGAGCACCTTGCTCTCTCTCTGCTTGACCCATTCCTTGTCTGTCTTCATTTCATCCCGAAGGAAAAGCAACAAGGAAAACGACCAGCAAGGACGATAAAGGAGGAATAAAAGCCAGCGGACCCCAACCCCCAAAAGCCAGCAGGCCAGACCAACAGAAAGCAAAGATAAGAAAGCGCGCAAAGACCAAGGACAGAAATAGGGAAAGAGCGAAGCGGAGCGGCGAGAAGACAAGCAAAGGCCAAGCCAATTGAGAGGGGCCAATGCCGGAGGAAATGGATGGAGTAAAGAAGAAGCAGAAGCCGAGGCTGAGGTTTAAGCCCCCCCCCTTGTATGTATTGGAGAGAGAGGGAGAGCAGCAAGCAAGGGCCAGGCACGAATTATTCTCTTTCGAGATGAAGATTGTTCGACTAGCAGGAAGGATACGTATCGACGCATGGAGTCAACACTTTACTTCCCCCTGATCGGCGGGATTATTTATTAGCTGGATCTTTCAGTCATTGAGCATAGATGCATGGAGCGTAACACTTTTGCAGGGCAGTTCTAAAGAAGTTGGGGTGAATCCCGGGATAATTTAATTTATAGTCAGTTAGCTCTTTGTAAACACGATATATATATAATTATTCTAGCTTGTTGGGGCACGAAAAGTGGATTTGATTTTTAGGAAGAGCTGGATTTGTATTATGCCCACCTATTTCCCATTGATCCAGCTGATGCCAGGAGTAGTCCCAAGAACCCACTGAGAGATCCAGCCCATATAGGAAGGACAACGGCAGGGTGTTGCTAACACTGCGAGGATGTTTGTGAGTACACCGATGACTTGTGATTTATTGCCCAAAGGACCTTTTTATTTGTGTTCAGAACATGTCTATTTATATATGTGCATGCACGAATCACCTTTTAAACATTCATTCCATCCATGCATTTGCGGCTTTTCCATTACCTAATCAGAGTCAATTTGATGGCAAGCACGGGTATCTATGCTTCCTCTATTGAGGCAGGTAGGTAGGACTGGGGAAGATGACTAACCAGTGTAGATTCAACTTGCAGTTGGGACCCGACCATTCAATATGTTGTGTAGACTTGAAGTAAGACCCTTCCCAGCTGGTCCCAATAGCAGCAAGCAATCTTATGCCAACAGCCTATTCGAACCCACAATGCGAGGAGCAGCCGTTATGATATGAGATCTACAAGTGGTTGTTTACTCTCACCCCAGCAGCATAACCAACAAGGAGTAGCATCATTAGTTCCGCACGTCCTTCCTGTGTATAAATCTAACTGTTGTTTGCAGGCGTAGAAGGGGAAAGTTTTAAGCGTATGCCCAATGGAAGCAGGGTAATAACCCCACCCACCAGGGTAACTAGTAATCCGGTACCAGGTTAAAGGCGTTAGCAATAATAACTCTTCAAGCGGTTTCGCTCATTATTAATCCACCCGCGTAAGCATTCACATTAATAATAAACCAGCATAAGCGCTCCATCCTAAAAAAGGGAAAATAATAGGTTTTTATCCAACCAAGCAACCTCAAGGCGGTCTCGCATTCATGAACAAGCATAAGGGCTCAATCCAACCTCAAAGGGAGAGTCTGTCTGATCCAAGGCCCAAGGTTAAAGGCGGGTATGTCGGGTGGCCCCTTCCTGTGCCGTAGCTTCTTGCCATGCTGGGTGGATGCATCACGTTGTGAAGGTGAGTTGGGTATCGTGTCCGTATCCTCTGGGCCAGTGTTGAGGATGATGTTATCCCCCATGTATTATCTATGCACTTATTTAAGTACTTCTTGGGTGGGGGGGGCGGTATCGGCTATGCAGGAATTGTAACCTACCCGCATGCTGGGGATCCAATACTAGGCATTTAGTACCGGCCATTATTCGTTGCCGTAGTTGTTATATCCGTATCCGTATATGTATCCGTGCAGCCATATCCGTCTGTTGCCATTATTTGTTGCCATAGTGGTTCAGCCATTGTTGCTGTTGCCCTATCCGTATCCGTTGCCTGGCCAAGCCCTCCACCAATAAGAGCTATGGTTGTTCGGGCAATATGAGTTGTTTAATAATGTGGATCAGAAGCTCTCCATGGGTTGAAATGTGCCTATTGAATAATAAAAAGAAAAAGAACTCCTTCTAAGAGCTCCAGCGAAAAAGCTAGCTGCTATAGGTTGTGCCTTATCCATGCATACAAGTAAGAGATAATCTATTAGCCCATGCATTGTTCCATTTCCGTAAATACTTGCTTTCTTACTTGCATTAGTCTTCTTCAAATAAAGAACTAATGTTTCCTGTTTATACAAAATATATAAAAATATATACATTGGTTAGTGTTCCCAGTAGAGGCCAAATCTATAAGAAACGAATGATAATAGGATAACATATTACTTAGACTATTTAGCTTAGCTTAGTCTTCTGACTGACTATCTCTATAGATTGTTAAATATTTATTAGGCACTATCTATACCCATCGTTGTAGAGAACTATATTATATGCTAGCTAATAGTTTATTCTCTCTATTCAAATATTTAGAAGACTATATTATTATTTATTTAGCTTACGCTCAATTTCTATCTCCATGGTGGTTCTTCTCTTCGCTTTAGCTCAGCTGATAAAAGTGAGACATAGTGTGCTGAAATGATACTTCTAATTAGTGCAACTTGTAGTTATTAAACTAACTGTTGTCTGTATCAACTTTTTTTAGTTCTTATAGTTGGATCAATTTGCTTCTGGCATGTGAAATTTCTCTTTTTGCTGCAGCAATTATCCTGCTAGATTAAGTTTATTTGTTTCATCTGCTATGTGGATTCGTTCTTCCCCTAGTTGTCTGAGCATTTGTGATATAACGCTGTGATTCAATCTCCGGAGGTTCATAGTGTTAGGGTTAGGCTTAGTTATTTTGTTAATCAGACTTTGTTTACTATTGCAGCTTTCAATTTTTACAACAAAGTGCTCAGCTTGCCCTTATGTTAGACTTGGTCTTGAAGCGGCCAGGATAGAATTATATGCAGGGTTCTTTATCCTACGTGAACCTAGCCTTGTTATGGTAAATTCACTAATGAAAGGCGTCATCAATTGTTTAAATTAGCAACTTAAAATGATAAATTTGCGAGTGCAAGGGTGTGTCTTTCTATCCGGTCACAAGCACGAGCCTAGCCTATCAATATGGTAAATTCAATAAGGCATATCCAGATTATAGAGAGTGTGAACGGGGCCTTATCAATGGACCTATACTTCGTGCTTGAAGCTCCAGTACGTGACCAGTTGGACGTGACCTGTTATCGAACCCCCCGTGCCCAGTATGTGTGTTTGTTTGTTACCAACAGTTTCAATACCTCGTACCAGGAGGTGGTTAAATTTGCATTACCCGTTCGACGTGAACAGGATAGGACAGGATAGGATGGATGTGGTGCGTGAACAGTTGCAGTTAGTGACCAGGATAGTAGTTGTTATACGTGCTTGCCTTGTTCTCGATTAACCATCCCAGGAGGTTAGTTGTATTTGTTTCAATCCCAACGTTAACAGGAAGGAGGCGGTGATTCTTAGTTTGTTACCTTTTCTCTTTCGTGCCCAGTTTGTGAGGCGGCATTTTCTAGGACCAATCGCAATTCGTCACCATTTTTACTGCTTCCAATTGATGACCAGCTGATGATATACAAGAAGCAGCCCGCTGACTGCTACTATATACTATTATAGAACCATTTCACCCGGCCTTCTTTATAAACTAAATGGAAACTCAAAAGGGGAGCAGCTGGACAACTTTCATAGGAACAGGTTAGGCCCGGGTGGGGGAATTTCCCTTACCGTGCTATATGAATGGGGGCTCGAAGGTGAGGCAATCAGTTGGCATATTAATATTGGGTACGAATTGGGGGAACTACCGTACTACCATTACGCAGCCGGAATAGAAGAGCTTTGTTTGCATAAACGTAGTGATTTTCTCCATGGTTCGGCTAAGTTCCTTTCCTCTATGGTTTGGCTACGACATTCAATATAGCATAGGTAAGGAATGGAATAACTCAACCGGAATATTTATTAGGGTACTCAGCCGGGGCTCTTCGGGTGAGGACTGGAACGTGGGAGTGGCAGGGGGCAGGCAGTAGAGAATACCAGGCAGTGATTGTGCAGCATGAGCAAGCAGTATTCCTTATGGAAACTCAAAAGGGGAGCAGCTGGACAACAAAGCATGGCATGGCTAGTCATTTATTGCTGGACCGGAATAGGGTCAACTTCTATTGGGGTACCAGCGGGTGGTATAATCTAATTGGACCAGGTAGGGGCGCCACCACTTTGATGGAACCATTCCTTTTTAACTAGTCTCCCCTTTCCGGAGATGAAATGGTGCAGTAAGTCGAACACTTTCCAGCGGGATCATCAAAATAAAAAACATCAATCTATTTCCAGCATAGCAATAAGCACTAAACCCGGGATCCTAATTCCCAGCATTTCCAGGATCATTACAATGACCAGGATCATTCCCATCATCATTCCCAGCAGCACCAGCGATTAGGATCGTTCCCATAAGCACCAGTCCCAGCATCACAACTAGAAGTTCCAGCACAAGCATTACGATCAACATTACCAAAATAGAGTATAAGGTTAGGGGTGTCGATAGGATGATAAATCCCTAGTAGAACACGGTCATTCCAAGCAGGATCATTCCCATCATAAGTTGAAACGGGCAGTAGAAGGTCCATAAGCATAAGTTGAACTAACATAAATAGAAGGAGCCTTATTCGAAGTAGCATAAAAAGCATCATTATCAGCCGAAATGGGATTCTCATGAGCAGCATCACCAGCCTCCCCATCAGCACCAGTCCCAGCCTCATTCCTGGCAGCAAAAGGAAGACCAGGATTATTTCCAGAAGCACCGGTTGAAGGAGCAATGTTCCCAGTGTCAACAGTTGAACCACCAGCATCACCAAGTAGTAGAACCAACATCAAATGACTAAGATAATTTACATCATAAGTTGAAGCATAATTCTTAGCAGCATTACGGCTAGCATTTCTAGCATCCCGGGACTATTGCAGCATAAAGAGCAGAATAAGCATTCCAAGCATCAAAACAAGCAGTCCCAACCTCCTCATTCCCGACAGCATTATTCCCACCATAAGCATAATTATTATTCCCAGCCTCAGTTCCGGCATCATCATAATTATTCCTATAAGCACTAGGATTCTCAGCCCAAGCATCACCAGTCTAACCAGCTTAATTCCTTGCATCACCATAATTATTCCCATAAACAAAAGGATTTATAGCCCAAGCAGACCAAGCAGTACAGGGAGTCAGTTCCAGCTTCATTCCTGGCAGCACTACGACAAGCAGTCCCATCAACACCAGTTTAACCGGCTTCATTCCCAGCATAAGTTGAACCAACACTTACAGGATAACAAGGATTATTCCCAACAGTTCTAGGATAATTTCAATTAGCATTTAAAGGAGCAGCCATATAAGTATTGTTTCCAGCATAAGTTCCAGGAGCAGTTATCAGAGCATTTCCAAAAGCATCACAACCAAGAGCTCTATGCTATGGGAAGCTGGTGAACGCACCGGCTGACTGGGTATTACAAAGGTAAGTCGTAAGGCGCGGAGGGGTGGATTGATAGTGGTAAAAGTTAAAGCAAGTGGGCAGAGTCTAAATAGCGGGTACTAAAAAGGATTTATTATCATTTTTCAATTGGCATTTCATGAAGGTTCTCTATATTTGTCGGGATTGATTCAATTGCTTGTTCAGCATTTGGGTTACCATTCTCCTAGTTCTGTGCACTTTGAAGGTGTGACATACCTGGTAGGTGGGGTTAATCTCACATTATATTAGTATATTAAGGGAGTTATAGAAGAAAAGCACTAGCTGCTATTACGATACTCTATAAAAAGCAAGCTATATACGCGGAGCCTGCAGCCGACGAAAAATAAGTTGAACAAGCTGCCCCCCCACTGCTGAAGCCGACGCTGAAGCCAAAAAAGCCGAGCACACAGCCCCACCCTGTAAGAAGCCAAGTACGAAACTGAGCATGCTGCCAGCCTCATAGAAATAAGTAAAGAATACCGCATTCAACTACTTGAAATTGAGTGGAACTATTCTATATGTACTTAGCGTAAAACATTCTATGTACCCTCGACTAC
>Ga0233342_1000065_pt1 | contig 32074 bp, 23 predicted proteins | sample GEONDECOMP273_FD_180706 | JGI IMG/M metagenome (GOLD analysis project Ga0233342, IMG submission 180706) | Leaf litter microbial communities from Shasta-Trinity National Forest, California, United States - GEON-DECOMP-273 | ecosystem: Environmental > Terrestrial > Plant litter > Unclassified...
AGCGCTGATAAAGCTTCTTTAATAGAAACTTATAGAGGTGAGGAGCTAGGCTTCGCCGATTGAGAAGATGTTCTAAGGTGGGTACTCTTATTGGTTATTGTACTCTTGAGGGGAGGAAGAAGAGAGGAAGAAGAGAGCAGAGGCAGGGAGGAAGAAGAGAGGCAGGAGAGAGCAGAGGCAGGGAGGAAGAAGAGAGGCAGGAGAGCTTGCAGAGGCAGGGCAGTAGCTTAGGAGTAAAAGAGAGCCTTAACCTTCACGCGGTTGGGTCATTAGGCACTAAAGCTTCACATTGGCCAGTGGGGCTATGCGGGAATTGGCACCAACTTGCTGGGATATCCACCATTAATCTCCTAGCTCAAAGTACTATCGTAGATATGGTGAGTAGTTATTCTGCTGCAACCAATATATACACGTTATCTATGCGAGTCCAAGTGGAAAAGTATATATACGAGTCTCATATGTAGATACAAAGAAAAAGAAATATTGTTTAGTGATAAGGCTGGTGGTGAAAGGCAAAAGGTTACTGGAGAAGCTAATTCCTTCTTCTATTGTTGTGTATGGCAGCAACATGCATGGCGGCTCCAATGTCTTAAGGTGGGAACGACGATAGGAAGGAAACATAATCAATCCTTCAATTTTTATCTTTGGACCTAAGGCTAAGAAGAGGCACAACTATATGTTAAAACTGATCTATCAACAAAAGTTTATATGCCAGTGTATCTAAAACGTAAGATATGTGAGTTTATACTTACCATATTGGTTGAAGAGACTCGCATATTATGTTATTAACTTGCATATTCTTCATAAGAAAGGTAAAACGTATATATGGCGACATCGTAACCAGAAGAGCTCTATCTCTGGCGACTAGGGAAGAGATAGGGCTAAAACTCTAAGGCGTCTATAATATAGGTGTGGCAGAGTGTGCAGCATAGATAAAAACAAATCTTGCCAGGCTTTTCCATGGCGATATAGTACATGAAAAAGGTCTCCATGCGACATTCTATTTATACTATTCATTTATAGATCTAGAGACACAAGAATATCCGCCGGGGGACGTCTCTATGGCGGCATCATATATGAACGCGTCATGCATGGAACAGAATAGGAGAGTAACCTCATGGAGTAACCCCTATGGATTAGGTCCCTTCGAGTAGGCCTTGTGAGTAACCTTTTTTGCGTATCAGATTGTTTGTTACCAGGTTTTTAAAAAGAATGGAAACTAACTATAGCTCTTTTTTTATTTGGACGGACACCCCCTATATGGTTGGTTGTTGCCCGTATTGTTTTATTCTCATATTGGAATAATGGATACTAGAGTTATGATTTATTTGTCAACCGTCTATATGGATGGTGTATCGTATCTGAACACGTCTATATGCATGCGAGTTTAGACCAAACACAAAATAGCAGCATTGGTCGTTGTTTGCTGTAACCAAGTATAATCATATATAAATTTGGCTGCAGACTTCGAATCGGCCCGGCCGGGTTCCGGCACCTTTAGAGCGGCGGGAGGATACTGGATAAAGGGTCATTTAAACAAGATTATATGCCAGTAGTAGAGTATGTAAGTATAGTCTGTATTGATTCTTAGCAAGGACGTATCTATGGCAAGCTCATACAGTAACGTATTTAGCGGACTGGAGCTGGACAAGAAGGTCAACGTATCCATGCAAGTAGAGCAAGCAGAGTATGGCAAGTAGATATGCAATTTATACCTGCCAAAAGTTCTCAAAGTTATCTGCACCATTCACTCTTAGCTTATCCTAGCAAGTAGTGATTCATTTGGTGCTTATGGGAATGATCCTAATGACGCTGGGGATGCTGCTGGGCGCCCTACTATACTTCCTCCTCCTTTGCTGATGGTTCGACTGATAATGGATATGCTTATGCTGGGAAGACTGCAACTTCAACTTATGTAAATGCTGCCAGGAATTATATTAATGTGTGAATCTTTTGGTTCAACTGATGATCGAACTGCTCGAACTGTTGCTGCTAGGAATTCTCCTTCAGCAGATGCTGGTGCTGTAACTGGCATTGCTGGTTCCATTGGTGCTGGAATTATTTATGATTAAACTGATCTTGATACTGAAACTGGTTCAATTGCTAATGGGACTGCTTTGGATGCTTATTCAAATGATGTCCATTCGAATGCTTCTGCTGGTCCTCCTTGTGCTTTTGCTGCCTTTGCTGGTAATCCTTTTGTTCCTGGAAATGCCTTGAAGGCTTGGACTGCTTTGGAAAGTGCTGATGGAACTGATCCTGGTAATGCTGTTCCTTCTACTGTTCATGGGAATTACGCTGTTGGGAATGCCGCTGGGAATTAAGCTGGTTCAACTGATGCTTCTTCTTTGAATGATCCGGGAAATGAGACTGGGGATCCCGGTTCAACCGATCTTGATGGAAATAATCCTGGGACTAATTATGATGCAAATTATGCCATTTCAGATAATGCTGGGACTGGTTCTGCTGTTCTTTCAAATGATCCTTCGACTGCTCTTGGAACTTATGCTGAGGATCTGATTGAAATAATTCCATTTCTGCTGGTATTGGGACTACTTACGCTCGGCTGCTTATGATAATTCTATTGGTTCTGGTTATATGATGCTTTGACCAGTTCTGTTTATTCTAATGATCGAAATGATCCTGGTTAAACTGGTGCTTATGGGGCTGAGAATAATGCTTATGCCAGGAATAATTATGATGCTGGTTCGACTGGTTTTGCTTGTCCTGGTGCTGCTTGGCTTACTTATCTGGTTATAATGATGCTGGGAATGAGGCCGCTGGGAACGTTGTTAGGAATATAGTATAACCATACCTCTACCTTAGACACTTTACCTAAACCCTCAAATAGAAACAACCATCGACCTCAACCCTATACCGAACAGGTCCTACCTCACTTACGTATACGGTCACTACATCACTTACCCCTATGGAACCTTCAGTTCCTACCTTTATCTAATAAATGCTATGATGAGGCGGCGTTACATACGTTGATTAACCATTCGTGCGAGTACAACGAGTCCACCCAGTCCACGTCTACCAAGTACACCCCTTATGTGTAAGGAACCTGCCAAGTCCGCCAAGTGAGTTAGTTAAGCCGCCATACGTGAGAGGAGAGTGTGCCTATCACCTGAGGCAAAGGCAGAATGCATGGATGGGCTACTCTAGCAGAGTGGATCACCACCTACCTACCAGGTTTCCTCCTACTAGCATTGAACTGGATCTAGTAGTAGAAAATACGGCATTGGCATAAGTGCCTATTGATTTAAGGTCTGGGTATCTCATTTCTGGATTGAACGGGGTATGAAAAAGTTCAACGTCTCAATGCAATATGATATATATATATATATGCTTAACTTTTATATTGTAAATAGTTGTTAAATCTTAGTTCTAATTATTAATTGATTCATCTGTCGTCCTTCCGTATAGCGTTCGAAAGTCAATAAATAGCCACCACTACTTATAGGTTACCTTTTCTTCTTAAATTTGAACTTCACTAATTTTATGACCTCACTCCTGGATCAACTAGTGGCTATCGGCTATGAAACTTATGTATGTGACTCACTAACTCACTCGGTCCCGTACCGTGCATGTCCATAGCTATGTGGGTGCCCTATGTGACTGGCAGGCAATGAGATTGAGTGTATCCAGCCCAGCCCGGTAGCTAAGCCAATTAGTCGCCGATTAGCTCAGCAGTTAAATAGCGCAGCAGCCAAGTTGAGTATCAAAGTTGAGTAGCCAAGCTAAGTGATTGAGTATCCAAGTATAGCCCACTCGTCGTTGCCACAATGAGAGAAAGAACCTACGCAATGGGCACAACAGCTTGCTGCTACGGAACCGTTAGGTTCCTAACTCACTTATGGCTACGGAAACATAGTTACTAACCACATAGTGCAATGGGGCAAACACAGATACACACACAGAAAGACATTCAGATATGGTCAGGAGGCCCGCTTATCGGTTTTGAGTGGAACAACTTAGATATGCATGCATAATATAGAAATAGTTCCTTCCTTTTTGTTAATTAGGACAAGTACAACGCCTACTCAATAGAGTCTAGGTTAGAACGTAGATATGCCTCGTATTAGGCCTTCTATGAAATAAACCACATAAAAGTATATGTTTCATATAGCATAAATTCACTTACCCATATAATCATTTAAATACTATTGGTGTGTGGGTCATTTCTCCTCTATGCAGGTGTGTTATCCAGGTATTTGTCCAGTATATAGAGGGTTGAGGTTTACCCTATGAGTTGGCAGGTGCATATAGAACTGAATGGCGTTAATGCGTGGATGCATGGATGTCGGATTGGAGAATGCATATTGTTCATCCTGGGTGAGTGTACTGAGCAGGCATCTTATGCGTACTGGGCCTTGGGTGCCATGGAGTTGTAGATTTGAGTAGCTTGGTAGTTTGGTAGTTTGGAAAAGTAATTGCGGTTTTGGCCCTCCCAGAATATGTTAACTCTAATCGGGACGTGATCATTCAGTGATGGGGGCGCTATTCTTCATAAGAAGGGTCAGTTTGTCAGCTTGCATTATATATGGTATTATACAAAGGCTCATCAATTTGAAAAAGGTGCGCATCCGTAAGTAAGATCGTGCATCAGTCCCTAAACATCCTCCAAGAAGACAGCGGACCCACCCACCTTACACTGAATGCATAAACACTTGGAGCAACACCTGGCTGGCTATGAACTTATGGACTCTGTAAGGTCTATATATAATATATAGGCTCTTGGCCTCAACCTAACTAGTGGTTTATGCCTTTGTTCCTCGCCCTAGTACCTCGGGCGAGCGACTCCGTTTCTCTTTGTTCCTCACCAATTGTGTCAAAGCCTTCTCACAGTTTTATTTAACCCCTAAGCACCTTTTCAAGCTTTTAAAACTGCTGGACCTAGCTTAAGTCTTTGCACCTATTGGACCTGGACACCTACTAGTATCTCCCCATATGTGGATGTAATGCAAGCCCTCTAAGAGTCTTTATTGATCACTGGATTTCTACATTTCACTTTGGACCAAGTAAGACAAATAGAAAGCTTGTGTTCATAGGGTTGCTTCAGGCAGGACTAACTTTACTAAGCAAGTGCTTGTTTCTATGCTGGACCAACAAGAAGACTAAAGCTAGTGTCCGGGGCTTCAGGCGGAAAACGCTGCTTGGACTAAGCTAGTATCTGAAGGCTTGTTTCCGAGGCACTGGGGCAGCTATACGCGAGATGTAAATTAAAAGAACAAAAGGTGGCATGGTAAATATCCAACAGCAGACCCAGGAAACGTGTCAGACTGGCTGGTGGAAATTAAGAAAATAAAGGTAGCCTATATAATGAGAATAGTTTTAACCTGGCCTTATGATAAGTGGAAAAATTGAATATAAAAGGTGTAATATAAAGTTCTCAGCTGTAGACTAAACTAGTGTTAAACTTACTGTACAGACTAGTAGGGCTTATTTTAGGATTGTTTACTTTACAATGAGCTCTACCTCTCCGAACTTGTTGACTCTTACTCTGCGAACTGGACTAGACAAAGTACTACTACTAGCCGTAGAGTATCACTATTAGCTAGCTTATATTTGAGCTTTCGCGCGGTTACATTAAAACTAGCCTTCAGATACTAGCTTTTTCCATTTACTAGAGTCCGTGGAGTGAATACTTTCCAACCCCACCTCAAAACCCCTGATTGATAGCGCTTGCTCCTTTCAATTGCTTGGTGGATAGATCCTCACCCCACGAGGTAGGGAGGGTTGAGCGATAGACGACGTGAGCCAATATACAATCTGGTAAGGGAAGGTACCGATCTTATCCAGTGAGGTCAGGTTAGTGAGGCCGATAGCGAGTCAGACATTCTGGGATCCATGCAATGGGGCTGGGTCAAATACGGTCTGATCTGGTACGGTCTTGTTGGGTTAGGTATTATAAGGGCTGTTACAGATATTCTCCTGAGGTGAGTGGAGGCCGAGAGTGAGCTAGTCAGGGCAGGTCGGAGTAGGCCCTCCCACCTAGTTACCTGGCACGCTAACTCCGCTTTACTATAACGTTTGCTAACTAATAGGGCCAAGGAGATAAGTAAGCGAGCACATACCTCCGCCTTATTCTATCATTTTAATACGCCCACATTGTAAAATTGTAAAATCCCCCCAGAGAGAGAAATTAGAGGCACTCACTCCTACCTTCCTTCGGGCAACAAACAGACTTCACTAAGGTATTATTACCTGAAGCGTAAGTTCCTGATCTTACCTGAGATGGGTCCTGGTATTACTTGCTTTAGTAGAGCATGACGAACTAAATTTATTCACCCTCAAAGCTAATACGTTAGTTATGCCTAGCTTTCAACGTAACCTCAACATTTCAATTTGATGGTGATCGTATAAATAGAGGAATCATAAAAAATCCTCGCTAATGAAGTTGCTAAAACCCTTGGCTTGGCACTGGGAGAAATAAAATAGAAGCGCATGTTGATCTACTGCCGCTAGAATATGCTATTGATATTTGGGTTGGTTAAAGGGAGGGGGTGTATAGCTCAGTTGGTGGAGCATCGGGCTTTTTTAAACCTAATGGTTGCAGGTTATCCTGCTATACCCACGCCTGTTTGACTGATAGAGGAGGATTTGAATAAAGTGACCCTTTGACCCGTTCGTTATAGGTATAACCTTGCCTTCACTACCCCATCCCTAGGCGAGGAACTGACACACCGGCGGGGTTAGCTGCTGGCACAACAGGGTGGTGCCTTACCGCAGGCGGACGCGGTGGTGCATCAGGATTCCAAAGTACTGCGTCCAGGCAGGATCAGAACGAGCTTGCCGGCGGACCACTTTCCCATTCTTTTGTGAGCTGGAGCGCATCCATCTCCACTGACTGGATAGTTGAAACACTAAATAAAGGATATCCCTGAATTTGTGTGTGTAGGCAACTACATATTTATAGTGCACAAATTCTGCAAAAGGACCGGAAAAGAAACGCGGCGGTTCATTTTGTATATATGTAATTACGCTTGCCAACTACTTTAAACGAATAGGAAACCCCCATCTTCCGATATAGGAACGTGGATCAGCTGAGGCATACCTTTTAGACTTTTGTCAAATTCATATTTACAAAAGAAGGTTGAACAGCTTACTTGCGCATATAGAGGGGAGGTATCTCCCGGCAAGCAGGTGGATACTACCCAGGTCGCGCCTCAGATATAGATATTTCTATAGATATATCCATTGATAGGTAGATCTATGCTCCGTCTCGGTAAGCAATGTAGGAGCTCTGCTCCGTAACGGTGAGTGAACTGAACTCTGGGCTGTATGGATTATCAAGTAAGAAGAATCAGTCAAGTTCATTGCTAATCAATAAAGCCCCGCCGCCTTGTAGTGAGCCCCTGAGGATCCAAGCAGCTGCCCTTTCCTTTCGCTCGCAATCAATCTAGCAAGCAGCGAGGTTCCCGTTGAACATCTTTTCACTCACTTGGTTGGTTACCCCCGAAAGCCCGCGAGCAGGATTGGTCCAACCACTGGGCTAGAACGACATAGTTATTTGATTTCGGTAGGATAATAGCAATAGCTTTTCGTAATTACTATAATGCCATAATTATATGATTTGTTCCCTAAGCCTCTACCTAAATAGCAGACATAGCACGCCCGTTAGCTGGTAACTTAATTAAGGGCCTTGCACACCTCATCTGGATAGGCAGGAGCATCATGAGGCAGGCAGAATTAGTTGTCACTCGGAAAACAGACAGAAAGGAAGGAAGGTAGGTAATTGCCGCCGATAGCCAATCATTGCCAATAGGGCGCCAAAAGGAAGGAGAATATATCTTTTATTCTTGAAGGTTTATTGAAGAGAGGTCACCAGCGGAGAAGAGGTCACGAATCAGCAGAGCCAGGCAGGAAGAGGTTCAGAATTGCCACCAGGAATAGATAGGTCTAGAGCTAGTCAGAGCCAGTAGGAGGCATAGCGAGGAATAGCCAGTAATACCCCCGAGAGATCAGTAAGTTACCTGTACTTCCCATCAGAAGAGAGAGTCGTGCTGTTTTCATACGAGCATATTCCCTACACCCCATTCCAAGTTGCCAACAGAAAAAAGAGAAGTTACTACCATCAATGGACAAGAGAATAAGTCCCACACACCGGCCCAGAAGAGAAGTTCCCCATCATAGCTAGAGAGGAGAACTTCCCCATACCCTGGGACAGGGCTAACCCCTATGGAACAGTTGTTCCTACCTAAAATGGATGATGCTATGACAATGTGTTATATATGTCGATTCACAATTTGAGATCAGATGCAATGAGTAAGGATGCAGCGAGAGGCTAGGAGGGTAGTGCCATTCACGCAGGTCAGGTAGTTACATTAAAAGAGGGGAGGTAGCTTTGCTGATCCAAGTGATTTCTATTTTTATGACCTACCCACTTTGGCCCAGGCATTACGTTTGGTTTAACATATTATAAAAACATTCTCATTTTCCGGGCCTAATAATCTCATCTTTTAGGGGGGCCTGAGGATACCACCCCTCATCGGAGCACTTAAATTGGACTTTATTATTACTAAACATGGCCATTTAATAAAGTTACCTTATAATTGGTGGGCTGCAATAATTTGCTTTGAGGTTGGGCTTGATGCTTGCTCGCTTTTACTTGCTTTTATTACAGCAGGCTGGATAAAGTGGCTGCTTGCAGCTATAGGAACTAGACGGCGGCGCCTCATCGGAGAACATAACTGGGTTTTAATCTGTATGAACTATGCCATTTCCGGAAGTTAATAACTATATCTGGGAGGGGCGGCAGGTTGCTGTTCCCCAGGTCTATGTCCAGACCTCAAGTTCCGGACCTCCATGTCCAGGCCTATATAGCGTAGTCAAGACCTCTATCGGATTGTCAGATTGTTTCGGATTGCCCAGGTCTATTCTTCAATTGTGCTGGGGTGGGACCAGGCAACAGGCCCTATTGGGACTACTTTGGATTGGGATACTTAAATGAGCTTGGCTAATGGGTAAACTAGGATATTCAACTGGGATTGATGCGCTATTAAACTGATGGACTATTCAACTGCGCTAATCGGCCTCCTAGCTACCGGGATGGACTAATCAACTGCTTGGCTTGGTTACTCAACTTGGTTATACGATACTCACATATAGACGTTTCACTTTGTCATCTCTTCTACGTTGAACTTTGAAAGTCATTGCTGCCGATAGCACCAGTCATTGCTTATAGCAGCACATATCCCCACGGCCTCCCTATAAAATAGGCCGAGACTTATTTAAGAAAAAAACACATTGAAGTATTTTTTCTTGCCTTTCATTCTATTTAGTAAAATTATCTCTCTGATGTTGTGTTCCACGCCTCAGTAAGTGGGACCTTAGTCCCTAGCCTTGATTAGTTCAAATACGTGGAAAGCCTGTAGCCCATAAATAAAGTAAGTTCCATGGACGACATCACTAGCACTTGATACTTAGAATGCAGCCTTTTCAGCCTAAGGGACAATAGCCCGTAGTCCAATGCGCACTTATGAGTCCCGGTTTCACCAATAATAGACTCTCTTAGTCCATGCATTAAGAGAAGGTTCCATGTACACTATTACTCTCTTTTCTTTCTTAAGGACAGGCTCCGACAACAACCACAATTGAGAGTAGATGGCATGCCTCTAGTAACACCCATGAGACATAGACAGGAGGTGTTTTATGGGCTCACCCGTTGGATATAATCCTCCGTTACCAGTTGGACGTGATCCGTATAGATCCCCTGTGCCCTAGAGGTGGTTGGGTCCGTGCGATACAAGTTTTGTAAACAGGATGGAGTTCTACGTGACCAGCAGTTTTTGATCCGCCGTGCTGCCCAGCCAGAAAAAGGACGTGTTCGTGCCAAGTTCTCCTGGTAGAGGATGGGAAGAAGCCAATGGGACTAATCTATTCACCCATGGGGTTTACTACTCTAAAATCCTAAGTGTGAGGTGGCACCTTTCTTTACAAGCAATCAAGCGGGAGGGAGGAAACGTGTGTATTCAAGGTGAACCAAAGGAATCGACGGTGAACTCCTGTAAAAACCCACGTCCTGGGAAGAATTCCTTTGTTGAGTCTTATGGACGGAACATAGGACAAAACAATTCCATGGGTAACGCCTACAATTACTTACTTATATAAGGATGGCTAGACGATCACTAGCTATTACCACCCATAAAAAGTAGGGTTTATATTGTTCCCTATCCTACTAAAGCCCCCGGCCCTCGAAAGAGGGAAACTTCGGGTCTGACCTGTAATCCTAGCGGCTTTAAATAAGATATGGAGAGGTTTGAGCGCACTCTCTATCGTCCCTCTATCATTCCTTCTCATCCGCCACTGGACGCCCTTTTTTTACTTATTTTAGTTTAGGAACTTAGCTTTTTTTGGTTGACTTCCTAAAGTCTAGGGTGATACCCGAAAACATTTACCATTCATTGTAAGGGTTTTCCGCTCTTCAATAGCCATTAGACCAGATGTCATGATTTATCCCTGACAGGGTAGAGATTTCCCCCTCCCATATGGTGTTGACAACAGATGTTACGAGTAAGTATGTAATTCATTGGCTATATACCGGAGGGTAAACTTATTGATCACTTATAAGTCACTTCCGTTCCCTGGTGAATATGTCTATAAGAGGCCGGCTGGGAAGGAACTGCGCTTATAGTGCTGATCTCTAGACCCGATCTCTTATCGACCTACTCGAGCTAGAAACCTACAATACTGTGTGCTTGAATTGAACGGTGGACTTTAAGTGACCGTCCCTAGGTGGTGTTGGTGGCGCGCGCACGGTTAGGGAAGGTTTTCAATCGACCGGAACAATTTACAATAGCATATTCATTAAATGGGACTTGTTGTTCAGGGATGGGAGATCTTCGAGCAAAGCCCCGCTGGTTGGGTTGGTTTATATCAGGCCTTTATATAGTCACTTTATACTACTATATTAAGAAGGTACATATATAAATAGGGAACTTACATAGCTGCTGATATAAGCGGAACTCCCCCTGGAGCATAAGCGAAGTCCCCTGAGTGTAAGCAAAGAATAAGAAGTGGTATCTTTCCTTCTTTTCATTATCTATTAGCTTATGGGAATAATAGAGTTATATCCTATTCATTCATTTAATTATTTCAGATATTATGGGGCTAGATATAATTCTTACTATTTATATATTATATATTATTTAGATTACGGGAATTTATAAAATTACTATTCCTTAAGTGTTACAACCCGAAAGGGAATATCGGTTGTTCTCTCTAGCTAGACGGCCGACAGGGAGTAATGTAAGTTTATATCCTAAGGGTATCAAAAAAGGCATGGTTCCATTTCCTAGGGACTTTTTATATTGAACTTACTGTGGCGTGGGACACAACCTAAGTTGTTGGAACTAAGGCTACTAAGTAAGTAAGTCCAGTTCATAGGAATTAAAATATAAATACTAAGGCAAGTATAATAAAGTCTTTTATTGAACTACTACTCCATTGCAACAAACAACGTTCCATAGTTTGATTAGTGATGAGAGTTAATGGTAAGGCTTCGCCGATGGTAGGATGGAATTACCACTCTTCCCTATCGATTGATCTATTAGTAATAGATACTTAGTTTTTAGTCTATGCCCTATGGTTTTTATGGCGCCTTAAGAATGAGAGTTAAGTCTTTCTTTATTGCCCTAAGGTAAGGCTATATAGATAGAAACTATGCTTCCAAGTAGTACAGTACTACTAGGCCCTAACTACAATTATTAGTATGTTTTATGCCCTAAGATTGATTGCATATTAAAATTACTGACACAATGGGCAAAGTAAAACTATAAGTACTTATTGAGTGGATAGGGGTACGAGGACCCGGAGGGACTCGACCAGCAGGGAGAGGGAATACACCATCGAGTCGTAGAGATGCGAGAGTATCTCTCATAGACTAGGGACTATAACTTTGAATGGGGTATGGATCAGGAAATGGACTTCCAGTAGTATTCCCATGCTCCCTAAGGTCTTAAGAGTGAAAGCCATAAGGTCACTCACTTGTTTAGCCCTTACTACTAGCCCATTGTCTACCAACCATACTTGTGCCTCCTGCCCACCCAGTAAATAATCTATCCAGGCAAGGGGGTGCTGCCCAGTTAAGAAATATATACAGATCAGGAGGTTAAATATTTTGGTTACTATCAAATATCCACCCGCAAAAGCCTGGAAAACTACACGTACCGGTATTCTTCGGGACACGCTACACGTTATGCACCAAAGGTCGGAACAGCGGCGATCAATAGTGCATCGTATAGGAATATTTGTGCCTCATTTATTCTTCAACAAGAGGGTGAGACATTATATATATATAATTTGAAATGCAATGAACCCATACTCCAGGCTATACAGACATCGTGGAATGTAAACTGTAATATCTAGTCGCTTCCATGCGGTACACTGCGATTGACCGAGAGGGTAGTGGAAAGGGTTACTGAAACATATGGCAGGCTATGTATGATATTAATTATTTTTATAAATTCCACGTTAAATAGAGATCTTATTTCATATATGATATATTCTGATCTACCAGAGATATATTATTTGTTTGTGTTAAAGGAGTTGATTTACAGTTTAGTTATAGAAATTAAGTGTAGTTCTAAGAGTACAGTATGCTTTTTTTTAATTCCTAAGATAGTAAGTAATAGATTTCTTTCAAGGGATAAATTTACTAATATATATATATTCCTAATGATATCATAGTATATTCCTTCTATATATTGTTCCTTTTATAGTTTGGTTTACCTAAGATAAGGGTCAGAAGCAGCAGTTGAAGTCCTAGCTTTGGTTATTAAAATCTCCACGACCACCTTATCATTAGTTCACTCCTTACTTCTATAAGGACTCTATACTATTTTTAATTCCTCCTTACTTGTAAGATATCACTTGGTATATAAGAAAGATAGAACTATAGAAGGTCTCTATCCTCTATAGGGTACATTTAATGAATTGAAGTATATTCATTAGAATAAGCGCTACCCTACAGTCGCAGTTATCAGCGCATTTCCAAGTGGGAAATGGTGCGTATCCGAGATTGAAACATGTGGCTTGGTTGAGGGCTTTAGGTACTGGTCGGGCCAGGCGACACGTCTTAAAGGGGTATTCTTAATGTGAAATCCAATAGGGCCTTGGTCTCATTATATCAGGAGGGAGGCAGGGCATTTTCTATTTGGTTGGGGCCGAGCCAGCCAGATCGCGTTTTATCGCTAATTATAGGTGGCCTCCCATGATAAAGTACTCATACAACTAATCACAAAGAATCAGGGTCTAACCTTCCACTGCCCCTTCAACTGATAAAGCTGGGAATCCAGTTTAAACTAGTGCATATGGGGCTGCATATGGGGCTGGCTGCTTATTCAAATGATTCTGGGAATCTTGTTTCAATGCGATAATGGAAATGTTGATTCAACTTATCTGGGAATGACGCTTTCACTGCTTCTTCAACTGGTGCTGTTGTTTCTTCTAATGATGCTAGGCCTGTTCCTCCTTTTGCTCTTGGAACTGTTCCGGAAACCGCTGATAGAAATAATGCTCTTTCAACTGGTGCCTATGGAAATTATGCCCCTAGGAATAAAGCTCCTTCAACTGTTTATTCAAATGCTGGTGTTGGGACTCCTTGTGCTGTTGGGGATAATGCTGAGAATTCTGCTTTGAATGCCGGTTCTACTTCTGATGCTGGGAATAAGGCTGGTTAAACCGATGCCATTCAGAATGATTCTGGAACTGACCCAGGTAATGCTAGTTTTAATGCTCGGGCAGCTCCTTATTCAATTGATGTTAGTTCAACTGATTCTTCAAATGATAATGCAAATGCAGATGGAACTGCTGGTTGCACTGCTGCTAGTTCTACTGGTTTAGTAATTATGATGCAACTGATAATGCTGGTGATGATGATTCTGAGCCAATTATATCTTTTATACTGCCTATGCCCTTACTCTTGCTTATTCTTATTCTTATTCTGCTGCTTGTTCTGCTACTACTGCCTACCCGATCTCTCTCTCTCCCTACCTTATCTTTATACATATATGATTATGGAGTCTAAATAATGGAGTTTCCACTTTCTACCTTTTTGGCATGTTCAGACATTTAAAAACATTCTCATTTGCCAGTTTTGATGATTAGCCAGAATCCCATTTTATAGGTTCAGTCCTGTGGCCTATTGCTTCTTATGAGTCTACTTGCTTCTCCTACTGCTTATGAGAGTCTGATTGCTGCTGTGCTGCCCCTCTTGAGGAGGTTATAGTTTAACGGCTTAGGGTAGAGGGATAAGATTATTACTACCCTTTATGAGAAGGAAGGAACTCACAGAGATAACCCCGACGACGAATGGAGGAGACAGACATGGAGAAGGGAAGGGGCTTACCTATATGGAACATTGGGTTCCTACAGCACTGTATGTAATAATCTAATGCACTTGTATGTTTCACTTGAACTAGCACCTATATGTTGAATTGAATTGCATATCTAAGTTTTGCATAGTAAATTAACAGATGATGCCACCATAGATACGTTGCACTTATCACAATCCACTATTGGCTAGCTACTCTACTGGGCTCTACTACTCAGGCAGGAACTTGTATTATCATACGGCCACTGATTAACTTCCTCTTTTTTGTCGCTTGCCGTCCAACTACGCAGCCATCTAAACTATACATTTATTATTATGTTGCTATCTCTACGTGTTCATATATGAAATGCTAAAATAGTGTAATATCTATTGGTCCAGAACACAGGTTTTTATATCTTAAATATTTTCATTTCATAATGTTTATTTATATTAGGCGGAATAGATTATTTGTTTTTAGGGTCAGCAGGAACCTACTCGCTGGGAGAGGAAAGGAACCGAGGTCCCGATGGCTGGTGGATTAACCGAGGATGAGTTAACCCAACGAGGGCTGGAAATAATCTTTATGATTGAAAAGATGGGGCTGATATGGCTGCCTGGGATAATAAACCGGGGCTTGCTTTTTCTTATAACTTGCTGAATATATAGATGTTTCAAATGGGTGGGGCTAGAGCCGGCGAGGAGGGAGAGAGGTTGTGAGCCATTCACGCTAGTACGTTCTGGCATTCACGCTTTTAAGGTAGGGCAGTTTCTTTCATACTTGTCAGGGAGGGCCAGTCAGGCGGCAGGTCAGGTTGGTTCTTTCACGCTGGTTAGGTAGTGGACAGGGAAGGGAGGTGGGTAATGCTATTATACCAATGTCTATCTCTATCGCCTTCCGCTTGCTATATTAGCTCGTAGTAGGGTTAACTCATCATTCTGTAAAAAAAAGTAGAGTGAAAGCCTTTATACAGTTAGTTATAATTAGTGCAATCTCCCATTTCAATTTTAATAAATTAGATTTATAAAGGTCATTGCTTAGATAATTAGCTCCCATATAACATACCCAGGCCATAGGTGGAGGAGAATAAGTCCCCTTCCTTTCCTTTCTGCCTTAGCTCTAGCGAACAAGCTCTTGTCTCCTTTCAAATAAATAGGTACTATTCCTATGACTGCTATAGTCTTAGCCGTATGAACTGCCTTAGGTTAGAGCTCTAGCTCTAGTCTGTATAGTAGCTGTGGAGTTCAATTAGTAGTACTATCACCATATAGTTTACTATTAGCTTCCGTCTCTGTTATAGCTTCCGAAGTCCCATATTCAATACATGGGACAACCATATAATATAACTAAGCTGATCTCATTTCAATCTATGTTTTCAATAGACTAAGCTAAACACTCGTACTATAATTAGCCCCATATCATGTCAATCTAATGGGGTTGGTACTGCTTATCTATATATTCATACTTGGTTGCTTGAACCTAATCTAACCACGATAAAGGGCTATATAATTATCCTTAATGCATCGAACCTGGATATGAAGTGGGACCCATCCATAGTGATATTGATTATATTAGCAACAGCTAAGCAACAGCCTAAATATAATTTATAAAGGACGGAGGGGATGAGGTACGAATCCGCTCGACCATCGGGAGAGATCGTGAAGCCCGACCAAAGAAGGGCGAGGACGTCGAGATGCGACCATCGTGTGGGATGGATTTTATCTATTGTTATGTATAAGTTAAACGTATCCATGTGAGCTCATATATGAATGAGAGTTCTCTGATTCTGTGTTTAAAACAAGCTAGTTAAACCGGTTCATCTTCAGATTGTATAGATTACACATTGAAATAGGGAATTACTACCTGATGATATGGGAGCTATTGTGACCGGCTGGCCTGGCATAACCTCCTAACTGAACTCTGTGTTGTGTCATAGCCTTCTCACAGTGGAATTAATTAGTAGGGGTGCTACCTACCTACAACCTCACACTTTCTACGGGACTCTTTAATGAATTGTTGTGTCGGAGCCTATAGAGATGGACCCCAAATTGACTAACTTTTATAAACCCCGTATTTTATACAGCTTTTCATTTTATTTAAAATATGGAGCATAGCGGCAAAGTTGAAAAGCTAACTCCTAGCTCTACGGAGCCGTGCTGCCGCCGGAGCTTACCGCGCGGGGCTCTATGTAGTTCGAGTTCAATAAGACTCTTTTTCAAATTCTTTGTTTAATAGGTTTAATATACTTTTTTCCAATTGCATATATTCTGCTGGGTGGGGTTTAAAAAATGCGGAAGTTGCAAATAATACTATACCCCTACTTTGTTACCTAGACTCCTCCGTGACTTAGAGTTATCATACCCATATAAATGTCCACTTACACAATGAATTAGTTCAATTAACATAGGTCAGTTCAGTGTTTATAATATTTTTCAAATAATATTCAGATTGAGAGCGAACCTCCAAATTAATTATATTATCTAGGTCCCAATCTATCCGGGTCCCAAGCTTCCTAGCCTGGCTTTCCTTGCAAACCAGCGAGGTAACAAGCTAAAAAAAAAAGCAACTATAATCAATTCCAGCAAGCTCAAGAGGCCATCCATCCCCCATCTCTCCAGCATCCCGCCCGCCTTCTTTTCTTAATACATATCCTTGCTTTATCCCAGCTCTTGGGTTCTTTCAGGATTTGAGTGATTTCATCGATCAGCCTCGATTAATTCCCGCCTAACGTCTAGCCACTACCTACACGTTTCGCCATCACAGGTTGGTTTGTAAAACAGCACTTAGTCATTGGTTTCGTCTAGTTTGGTCGGTCTTGGTGGTATGTATCGTGTAGTCCCTGGTGTTTATTTCGTGGCTCTTGTTTTGCAAAGCAGACTCATCAATGAATAAATAAATAAATCGGTGGTATTGTCGATGCGTAAACACGGTCTAAGTGATTTGATCGGTGCCAAGTTCAAGGAGGTCTAGATCTCCAGGATCGGGATAGAAGCAATCGGGATGGCTCAATCAAAATCATGTATGAAAACAACTTGGCTCTTTTTATTCTGGTGGGGAACATGAGGCGGCCTTCCTTCTATTTTATCGGGTATCATGTGATGAGAGTACTCTCTCCCATATGGTGGGAACTTTAACTCAATAAATATATATATATATGTATTAAAACAACTTATCTCACTCTCTTCTGGGTCAATGGGTGGGGTGGGTGTGAAGTTATCGCTCACATAGCCTCTTCCCTTGCACATAGTTGTTCACTGCATGCAAATAGCCGTCGTTCACTGCACATGGCCCCGCTCCGTGGTAGCACCTCTTCGTAGTGCATAGTCATCGTTCACTGTGCACATAGCTACTATATATATAACTGATTGACTGATGATGGAACTGACTTATTGAAAGGGTAGGGCGGCTTCGCAGCGGTAACCAACCCAACCATGCTATTAGAACATGGGTCGTTTGAGATGAACCAAAACTAGATAAGCAAAAACGCGCTCTGATCGTTTTCATTTTCAATTTAGATAGAATTATTGGTCCAAAACTATATTTCTTTGTTAGTCAATTTGATTAATTCTCGCATTTATATAGTGTTTTTGGCCATCCATCCCAAGCTAGCAATCCCAAGCAAGTGATCCCAGCGATGATTCCATCCAGCCGTACCATATGTCCCAGCTAGCCCGTCCACCTATCTGCTACCAAGCTTCGTTACACCTAGCCGTGTGAAACTAAGTCAAATTCTATTCTTATTAATCCATTTATTTAATCGTTGAGTGCTAAAAGAATCACTCAATATCTGGATAATCTCATTAGTTAACAAAAATAGAAAATCCTCGATGGAGTGAGGACCCGGAGGGAATTATCGGTCGGATGTGAACCCCCACTCCCTAACCCACCCCACCACGTTGTCCTACCTTGTGCTGGTCGTTTTTATGCTTTTAATGGGAAGACAAATTGTTCTCCTGGGAATGACGCTTGAACCGTCTCTTCAACAGCTGATGAAAATGCTATTGAAACTGGTGCTGCTTTAGCTGCTGGAGATGCTGCTCGGGCGGCTCCATATTCCATTGATGCCCCGGGAACTGGTGCTGGTGCGGCTCCTTATTCAATTGATCCCGGTTCAACCGGTGCTTCTGGTGAGGATGCTTTTGGTTAAACTGATGCGTATTTGAATTATCCTGGGAATTATGTCAGTTCAATTTATGCTTATGGGCCTACTTGTCTTGTATTGGTGCTTCTGGTTTTGACGCTGGGAAGGAATGCTTGTGAATGCCCGTTTAAACTGATACTGTAATGCTTGGAATCCAGTTGAACAACCATTTCAATCATCAGTTGAAGGAGCTTTACTCAGAAGTAGAACCAACATATATTGAATAAGCCTCATTCCGGGCAGCAGCAGTCAAAGCATCATAACAACCAATAGTTCCTAGGTCAAAAGTACCAGCCCAAGCAGAACCAGTTGGAATGAATTATTTAAACAAGAAGTTGAAGCAACAACATGCCCAGGATCATTTGAATAAGCAGTTCCCGTAGCAGTGACAAGATCATTTCCAGCAGTTAAAACGTCATTACTAGTCTTACCCGCAGCATCATTCAATGGAATTTCAATAGCAGTTCCAGGATCATTCCCATCATCAGTTGAACAGGCAGTTGAAGAAGCAGTATTAGAACCAACAGCATTTCGATCAGCAGTTGAAAGAGCAGTACCAACAGTTGAACCAGCCTCATTCCCAGCATCCCCATCAACACCAGTAGAATAAGCTTTCCCCATAATCATAAGAACTATAAAAAGCTGCAGTTGAACCATCATTCCCAGCAGTGCTCAAAGCAGCACGACCAGCAAAAGGATTATCAGCACAAGCATTTGAACCAGCAGGAAAAGGATCATTTCCAGCAAGCATTACGACCAGCATTTAAAGCATAAGTTGAACCACCAATATTAGTATTATTATTCCCAGCTTCCTCAGTTACCGGAGCAGTTGCAAGAGTAGCATCAAAACTGTAAGCCCCAGCGCAAGCATCACGACCAGTCCCATAAGCACCAGTTGTTTAACCAACAGCCTTCCTATCTGGGGGTGGGGAATATAAGTATTTCAATAAGCAGAGCCAAAAGCAGTTAGAGCAGCACTACGACCGGCATTACTAGGGTCATTCCCAGCCCCATAAGCATCCCCACAAGCAGCAGTGGAAGGATCATTATTTCCGGTGTTCCTGGATCAGTTCAAAGAGCAACATTTGAAACAGAAGCATAATAATTATTACTAGCACCAGTTCCCGGGACATCAATGGAATCTGGAGTTGAAGGAGCCAATTCCATCATCAATAGAACCGGCAGCAAAGGAGGAGGAACCGGCATCCTCAGCAGCCCAAGGAGGACCAGTACAAGCAAGATAATAATTATCTCATTTCCAAGAGCAGCAGTTGAACAGCCTTATACCCCCAGTTCCCGGATCAATTCCAAGAGCATAAGCAGAAAAACCGGCAATACCAAGGTAATTTCCATAGGCAGAAGGACCAGGGGTTGAACCATAATCAGTTCTAGCACCAGTATAACCAGCTTAATTCCCGGGCCCAGGCAAGAAGTTGAGTTGTTGGAACATAATTTACAAAAAATCCTAAGTTACGTAGTGTTTATTCACTGGACAAGGAAATTAAGAACTATTTATTTGGAGGGTATATTGGGAGGACAGGGGAATAAGCCAATGGGACTAATCCAATCCCAAGCTCAAGCAGACAGAAAGAAGCGGGTAGATTGTGGACTTTATGTTTTCCCATCCCTAGGTCTTATTAGCATAAGTGAGCACTTGGCTTCGGGTGGTTTTGGGAGCGCTATACCTGAGCTCCCCCTGTCCCTTTGTTCTTTCCTGCTCGGTACCTCCGAAACAAACAAGTGTGATATTCCTAGCAATAATAATGTTATTGCATTATATACTTAATTATACCACAATAAGCGAGGTTCCAAGGTGAAGGCTTTTATTTACTGGTTACAGGCTTCTTCTGTCGGACTTGGCTAATTGGCTTATTATTATTTTGGCTCCTATCAATACGGATGAGAGAGCCAATCACTAGACGAGATAAAAGATCGCCATACGTTAGAGAGTGTGCCCAGCACGTTAGGCAATAAAAGTAAATAAGGAGATGGCGGCTTGCTTGTTATACTTTCACCCCATAAGTAGTGCAGCCAGGGTAGGTATTCGAGATGGATGTCAAAACAGATAGAACCACAAGATCATATACGCGCTCGCTGCTTCCCCTGGCTCTTGGCTGGATGAGATGGCTGGTCTTCTTACTTGAATGGCTGGCCGATACCGCTGGATCGAATGGACGTTTTTGCTCGAATGGAGGGGATGGCTTGCTTGCTGGGATGGCTAATGAATAAGGGAGGGGTCAAACCTTATCTCGGTATTGTAAAGAATTAGATCTTCAAATTTAGCTTTGTTTTATTATACAATATGATTCCCAATCTGGGGTCCCAAACTAAAATTTGTCTCTAGTAAACTCGCTTCTTTTCATAATTCCTTCCAGCTTTGGCCTGGGCGTCTTCATCCGAAAGTAAAGTAATTACATTTCCTCTAAATATTTATTCCCGAACCAACCCGCTACACTGCCTGCTACTCCCGCCCCGCTTCACGCCCCAGGAACAAGTACTGGTAACAGAGACAGAGGAAGGAAGGATTCAGGGATCTTCCTTATCACGAACGAAGCCGAGCCTGTTTATATCGGGCGGGTCTTTCTATATGTTATTTATCCATACCACCCTTTGATATTACTGGCTTGGGTTGGCACTTTGATCCTTTGCTATTTCCCCTATGCCTACTGTAAGACTTCAGTTGGACCTTACCACACCTGTTTGTTATCTTTGCTACCCTTTAACGACGTGCCTCATCCAACTTTGTGATTATGCCTTAAACTTAGAGCGTTGTACGGGGCGGAGCTTCCAATAGAGGAGCTTTTGGACGGGCTATATAGCAGATTCACAGGCGAAAACACTTGCTTAAATCAGATTTACTTGGTTGGTACGCGCGCTTAGACCTTTGCTATTACTCTGCCTACTATTGGTGGCCTTAACTTATGTTTACCTACTCTATCAACCCACTTACCTATCTTTACAAACCTATCTTATTTAGGCCCAAACTTCCATGCTTACTCACTCTATTTGATTATGTATTATCTATCATATACAATATGGAATACTAGTATTAAGCAGGGTGAAGCTGATCAAAAGAATTTCATTTACTGGAGAAAGGGGGAGGCTTTGGTTCAACTGATGATCCCGGAACTGCTGGTTCAAATGCTCCTGGTAATGCTGCTCTGGGAACTGAATAAGCTGGAAATGTTGGTTAAACTAGTACGCATGGGGCTGCTGGTCGTTCGGATGCTTGTGTTTGGACTTATAGTTGTGATCCTGGAACTGACCTTGGTAATGCTGTTCCTTCTGCTTCTGCTCTTGGAAATAATTCCATTTCTGCTGGTGTTGGAACGAACTACTTCCGGTTCTGCTGATCGAACTGCTCTTTGAAATGCTGGGAATTCCGATGCTGCTGTTATCGATCTATCTTCTTACCGCCTGCCTTATTCCCATCGAACTAGCACCGACATTGATTCATTACAATTAGAAACAATAGAAACTAACCTGCAATTCTCCGCGATCCAATTATCCTAGCTTTTCAATCTCGCCTAGCGGTGTGAAACGTTGTAAAATGCCACCATTATTCCTATTCTTTATTACGGCCTGACCCATAGATAGCCTAGGGTCCTATTAAAGAAGTTGATCAGTTGACCAGTTACCATCTTGATAGGCCACCCTTTCACTCGTGAAAATACCAGGTAAAAGGCAAGTTCTAATACGCAACCCTTTTAGTACCAAATTGACCATATCTTGGGCCACTACCTTTCTTTCTTTAAGTACACCCCCTTCCTTTTTTTAGGGCCCCCTCGTACCTAAGCAAGTACCTCCAGGCCGTATGAATGTAATATCCTAGTTCCGTTGTTGTTCTCATTCTCCGAGCCGGAAGAAGATTGGGCATGGGGTAAACCAAACCCTCCTATTGTCATTTGACCACTGAAATGAAAGCAGATGGAGAGATTTAATATGGATAACCTTACCGGGAAAACGAGAAAAAAACCTAAACGCGTGTTACTATTAACCCATTAAACAAATAATGGATAAGGCGGGTTCCTTCTTCCCCAACAAAACCTTTTCTTATTCAGGTTCCCTCTCTTATAAAACAAACCTTTTTGCTGGAGCTCAGGGGAGATCAACCGAACTTTAAGTCTGGACAATTGAATAGGTCTTGACCTGTAGTAGAGAGGCCTGGTTTAAGAGGCCTGGCCATAATGGTAACATGAAGACGTGGTCGAAAGTGAGTCGTAGATATGCGCGATTGTTAAGTCGGGAGAGTGATGGGTCTTGTCGTGAATTGATGAATGGGATCATACCATCTTGCCGGCAGCAATCCACTATTCTCAGGCTACTATACTTGGATTACTTTTATACTCGTACTACTCTACTGGGCTCTCCTAGGATTGGATACTACGCTAGGATAATGGCGAAAAAAGCGGCGCATCGATACATTATTTAACTGCTATGAGGTAGGTCTAAACTAGCATAGATACGTTGACACTTTCCGATAAAAGAATCTAGTTTCTTATTCAACCAATTATATATGGCAGGTTTAATTCGCATGGATAAGTTGAATCTCTGGATTTGCCATGGACGTTTAACTTGTCCAGCGGACCAATCCACTCACCATTTTAAGCTATTCTACTCTGGCTACTTACTCTACAGTGCCATCGTGGCCACTACTAAGGAGGATAGGTGCCAGCCCCAGAGCTGGGCTAATAGACTTTATTCTTCTTGGTAACTCTACGGTTGGTCCCTACACGTCGTGTTCCTAGACGATATTGCATATCTATGTTTTTTGCCATTGCTATAGATTTACTTGCCATGAACAAATAAAAATACTATTTATCTTTTTGATATCGGCATCTCTACGTCCTGGCATTGCTATGATGGCAGGTTTCAATTATGGATAAGTTCTGGCATAGATACACAACAATGTTGCATAGAGATGTTTAATATCTCTGGATTGCCATAGTAGAGACGTTGACAAAAAAGTCCAGATAAGTCTGCTAAATAAATATGTCACAATATATGATCTCGCATATATACTTTCTCCCCACTAGCTCTACCTCGAAACAACTACTATTGTGGAACGACAGATCAACAAACAAATACGATGGGACTCGCATGGAGACGTTTTAACTATAGGATATGTATGATATTTTCATATATTGGGAATGTAGTCATAATCAGTATGTGAGGTATAACCCCACCAACCAAATAAACTTCTCCATTCATTCGTAACAACAAACACAATATGTTGTTTAGTTAGTAGTCCTAGTTGTTTGTTACAAAAGAAGAAATGAGAGAACAACTTTTAATTAGTGCAACTCTTTTTTTTTCATTTTATTTTATTTATATATAAGAGCCTTACTTAGTAGGACCAACAACTACAACCTTGTTATTAATATACGAGCTCGCATCTATAAGTTTTGCCTCTGCCTCTCATATATTGCCAGTAGTCATAATCAGTATGTGAGGTGGAACCAACCAAAACCAACTACTTCTGATGAATATGCAGCAATCTGAATAAGCTACAGCAGCACCGACAAGGGGAAAACACCCCGCATAGTGAAACTCTTACTATATGATGTTGCCATGTAGAAGTTTTTCTGAAACAACAAATAGAATAAATCTATTGAAAATAACTGCTGGCATAGAGACGTTTACCTTGGACTCGCATGAATAAGTGTTCCATTATATATATATTATGTTGCCATCAATACTTTAAAATTAGATATCTAATTTTAAAGTATCTACGTTTTTAACATGTAACATAGCATGAGTGGAACAAATTAGAAAAGCCAACCTATTTTGACTTGTCAGCTATGGGGTGGTCTGCTGCCTTGGCAACCTCCTGGGATTAAGCCTCCTATACAGAAGAATAAACTATGCTCTTCTCTATCTAGCCTGCCTGAACTCACTGCCAATGTTGTAAGGTGTTGCTACAAACAACAAGTGTTTTTGCATAGTGACAACAAATCTATACGAATAGTGCACTTATTCTAAAGTGAAGAAAAACAATAAGCTATAGGTTGTTTCCTCCATCCATGTCCAGAACATAGGTTTTTATGTCTTCCCATATAAAAACAAAACTAAATAAGAAATCTAGTCTCGTCTCCACCGTAATATAAATATGAAAGATGAATATTAATATGGTGCACGAATACACAAAAGAAAATATACCATGTAATGTGGGTGGTATAGTAGTATGGAAAAAATGTCTCTATGCATTTCTAACCACGATCCCAGCGTAGTATCCCCAATCCCAGGAGCCCAGTCGAGTATTCCAAAGAGTATAATAATAGATTGAGTCTCATTAATGGGGAGTAACTATCTACATCGTATCTCTACGCCTTCCCGTATGGCATCAACAACTCTAGGAGCCTAGTTACCAGGTAAAATTGCACTCGCACTAGAGTCCCAGCACTACTACATACAGCAGCAGGCTCCGGCTAAGCACAGATGCTCCGTAGAGCTAGAGCTACTAGGTCTTATCCTATGGGGCTTTAGAGATAAGAAGGAGGAGACTAGGCCAGGACGTAGATATCAATTATTATTATCATATATTAAAACGTCTCCATGCGAGCTCATATATCAATTCGAACTAGAGAAGAGATTGAACTACCACAACAACGGCAGCAGGGTTTTCAACGTATAGATTGAGTATAACGTATCTATGGGGTGAGTAGTCGTCCTCCATGCGAGTCTCATATGTTTAATAAGTGTCTGGCTCTGAGAATTACAACAAGGACGTAGATATGGCGGCGATATCTCAATGGTGGTGAAAACTAGTAGGGACCTTTTCATTCAACGTGTCTATGGTCATAGAGTATCTTAACCACGTGGAGACCACCCAGAGTACCCAAGCGGAGTCTATCTGAGCCCAGCAGCTCTGGCATCAGCACCTGGCTTATAGTGATCTCCTACAGCATCAACTGGCATTCGTTAAGCGGATTCTCTTAGTTGTTGAGCCCAGCGTATTCTCTCTCTTTTTCAAGGAATAAATAGACACAAGTTCATTTTTCCATGCACTACCTGTTTTCTTTTTAACAGATAACACATGCCTCTTTGTTGTTGAATTGCTTTTTAGTAGATCCAAGTGCATCAAAACCTGCAACTACACGGTAAACTTCTCTATGCCGCCAGCATCATATATTAACCACGTGGAGAGACCATCCACGTAAGCATCACCGGTTAGAATAGACTCGGACCAGGTAAATCCACATGACTCGCACTTAGAGGAGCCTAGTCCCAGCAGGTCCAAATAGGCCCATAGCAAGCAAGTAAATTTAAGATTTCATGGGTGGTTATATACAAACTTCTCTATACACTTACTTATCACCATGATCCAAGCTGATCCTAGGAGCCCAGTCAAGTAGTAGTAGTCCCAGTCGAGTAGTAGCCCATACATGGTGGATTGGTCTGGAGCAGCTCTGTGGAGACCAGCCTCTGGCATGGTAGGTATACCAGGTAGAGTATATATGCAATATTCCAGGTGAAAACTAGTAAGAGAGCTCTCTCTTTATTTAGCTTTGTTAGACATATGATATCATATAGTAACTAGAGTGGATATGCTGGTCTAAGAGGTGAACACTTCTATATGCCAAACGAACATTGGTATAGTTAAAGTGTCTCAACTTTTATATGCTAAATCTAGTTTTTTCTATATGGCCAGATATAATAATGGTCTTATTATGGTCTTATATAAAGAGCTAGTGGAACTAGATTATAGGTAGGAGCGTAGATATGCGAGCTAAAGTGTGATACGTAGAGATTATGGCTGCTCTCTCGTCTAGGAACACGACATAGGTGACAAACTTCTCCATGCGAGTTCAACCTGCTACCAGAGCAGCAGCATTGCCAGGTGGTAGATATGGTGGTTGTTCATTGCGATGACTTTTGTTCATGATCTTATATATGAACCACGTGGATATGGATTTTTCGGCGGGCATGTCGTTCATGGCTCCATGCCCAGAGAAGAGCATAGTGGTTCATGGCTAGGTATAGAAGGAAACATCATATATATAAACCACTCAGACACACACTACGTAACCACAAAACACCTATAGGCGGTAGATATTGCCCTTGATTATGCTCTTTATTTCACCTTTTCTTATTTCGTCTATGAAGCCAAAGTCAATCCAGCGCCAGACCCGGGTCAGACCGGACCATACTCTACAGGTGAATTACTCAGAGCAGGCCATAGACCTCAGATCCATCCGAGCCATACATGGCAAAACCAGAGATCCCACAGGGTAAAACCCAACAGCATTACCAGTAGCATCCTCGTGAGTCGTTTAAGTAAGCATCCATTGAAGTAGCACCTAGAGCACCTAAAGCAAAGACTAGAGAGGTGGGTGTACGTAGTTCCATTTCCAGATATAGACCCATAGGCATACCCAGTAGCATAGATATAGACAGAAAGAGGATCATAATTTGCTCTAAGAGGTGGGAGCTCGGAATGCAAATAAGGGAAAAACTCGGCGCAGATAAACCTGCCCCTCAGTTTCAGGTTCTATCGCAAGGACGAGGGGGTTATGGTGTATTACTTGTGTAAAAGAGTAAATTAACAGCCCTCTCCAACTCCTATTATTGTAGATATTTATTTGTACAATTTTTATCCATGTAAACTAACTGAGACAATGTTGTTTGGGAAGAAAGCATGGTACTCAAAACTCACTAATAAACATGAAATAAATCACTCAGCGAACCTGAGCCCTTAGCTTACACCGTTAGCAGTAGCCCTTTAAGTCTTCTGGGCATAAAAAGTATGTTGACAATATCCAATCTATATTGAATTATATGGGCTTACTAATTCTCTTTGGGATAAAATGGAGGGCCCTACTTAACTAATATTTTATAATGGACAACTCTCATTTCCAGAGTCAATATTTGAAACGCATGATCCTTTAGTAATTGTGGAGAGGCACAGGGCTCAAGTTAAAAGCACTTGTCCTTATGTACATGAATAAAATAAGTAAGAACAACCACCTAGACCGGGAAAGTGAGGTAGATCCTGATTCGGATTGGATTCAATCGTCAGCTTACATTTGGGAAGCTTTTAAGACTTTGTAGCTTACTTTTTAGCTATCCGGAGACGAGATAGAGGCAAAGGGTTTCATAAGGTCCTACGGTGCTTGTCCGCATCGGGCAAGGCCCTGCAGCCGAGAATAGGAACGAACAGAACCAAGCCTACCTAGTTCGAAGAGCTAAAACCTAAAGCCCAGGAGCCCCTATTAAATGAATCTCAGAAGATCAGCCCAGAATCATTGTTATAATATAGCCTGAAGCCCCTAAAGGAAGGATCCCGTCCCAGGAAGGAGCATTTCAAATAGTAGTCCCTTCTCACCGGGCACCCAAATTCCCATTTCAATACGTCCGATAGGTCTTGCCCTTCATAGGGCAAGGACGCCTTGCCCGATGCGGACAAGCAACTTCGTACCTTTGCACTCTAAAATTTCCATCTCTTGCACGTTGTCTCCGACCCTATCATTTGGATACGCCACCCTTTCACTCGCGAATTTACCATTTGAACTGTCCTCTCTTTTCTATGCCCCGCCCCAAGGAAGGATTAGGGGGGGGTATTGCCGACCCAAGAGGGCCCTTTACATATGATAATATTTAGGGGGTCCGTCGGGGTTATGGGAACCCTTTCAAATGGGCAGATTTGGCTGGCCTTTGCGGGGCCTCAGCGGCACAAAAGCTCTGTCGATGATAGATAGGTGCCTTGTAAATCTTCCTAGTAAAAAGCCCAATGCAAAGGCCCGACTAATGAATGGTAATGAGCCCGAGCAATGAGCTGGGTTTATGGTGTGTTCTATCTTATTGAAAAGGTTTCTTCCTAGGATTTATCCAGCATATAAGGATGTAGTCTGGATTTCTCAACCAAGGGAGCAATCGTAAAATACCAGTAATTCCCCTCCTTGTCCGCCCTGGTAAAATACCATTAGTGTCATAGTATTCTGGCCTCATTTTTCCCATAAGAAACCGCTACCGGGAAATACGAGTCATTCTCCTATCCTTATTAGTCGAGCGTGCTTCCGCACCTACCTTTTAAGTTCAGGGAAGGTCAGGGTCATTAAATCTGCATTACCGGCGCAACGCGATGTTGAACGGGGTATCATGTGCTGGTAAACTCCCTCTCTTATGGCAGTAACATGGGGGGGGGACATCTCTATTGTGTATGGTGACACCGGTACGGTGAACGGAGTACGAGAAACTATGTTGTTTGAACGGGTATCATGTGATGTTGAACTCAATATTGTCTGTCGGTAACATGGCTCAATCTATATGCTTGTATGGCGGTGCAACATTGCGGCTCAAGCACTCACTATCTCATAAAGTAACAACTTTCTCTTATTTCTCTTACTTTAAGTTGGAAACTTTAATTCAACCAATATATCGTCTGGTGGGGAACATGGGGGCCTCTCCTCCTTCGTTTATTTCGGGTATGAACAATAGGGAACAGCATCTCTCCTGCTCCAAGGCAATATGGGGTATATCAATCCAATTAAGAAACCCCTCTCCCTTATGGTCGAGCGGCTCCGCCCCTCATTGGTGCACTTCCTCGCTTGAAAACGTGTTCCCTGCCTGCCTGCCTGTGCCCCGTGGATGGTCTATCTTGACCGGTTAACTCATAGGGTAAGAATTATCCCGCTCCTTCCTAATCTCCCAGTTTAATCCTCCCGGTGGGCAGAATCCTCATCATCCAGCTCCTCAACCTCAACTGTCCTATGCTCCCCGAGGGGTGAACCAACATAAGTAAGTATATCGGAGGTTCTACTTCTTTCTATGGCTCCTGTTTATTCTCTACCTTCCCAGTCAGAGTTAGGTGAGGCTTGTTGTACTTGGGTTTGTGTCCCTTCCCCCCCTTCCAGGTGGGCTTGGCTAAAGCCTCCTGGTGACTGGCTAGAGGTTTTATGTCTAAATAAAGGTGAAAGGCTGCTTCTTCCGTTGATAGGTTATAGGCTCCTTCCCAGTGAAAGGCAAAGGGCTAAAGGTTCAAAAGGTGAAAAGCTGAAGTCCCTTCCTTAGTTACAGATGACTTCTGGTTCCTGGTTATCCCCTCCCAGAATAATGACTCTGTTATATTGGCTCATCCCTCACCTACACCATCAAGTTGGATCCAATCAATCAAAAAGAGGTCGCACATCAACGTATATAAACAAACTATGTCTTTCTTTCGGTATGTATAGTTGTTGCGGCAGGTTAGTCACCATGGTTCCTACGCGTAAAGCTTTTCTGGGATATTCCCAAGGCAGGTAGGTGGGAGGCCTATTGGTTATAACCTACCTCCCTAGGTATTATGGTTTGCATAAGTAAGCAAGACCTCATCCATCAACGGGCAAGCAGCACAAGGAAGTCCCAGCATCACAACCAATGGCAGTCCCAGCATTATCATCAGCCCTTCATTTGAACATGGGCATTTCCATACATAATAAGTTGAACACGGTTATTCCCAGCAGCATTTGCATCGTTTGCTGAACTCACCCATATTAGGAAGATGTAACTTTCGCCGAGAACTTATACTACAAAGAGTCTTCAGACCTTCCACCTGATTTCCGATGGCGGCCCTTTCGGTCGAGTGGGGGGTGAGGAGTAGAACCCGCTCCCCTGACCAAAGAAAGGGGAGGGGACTGATCCTGTCCTGTGTGGTCTGTCAGTAAGTCCTTCAACCCCGTGCACTTATGGGCAAGTATAGTAGAAAAGCAATCCACCACTTTCATTTCCTTGCCTAACTTGCCGGGCCTATCTTGCATATGTTGAAGCATATCTCCTATATTGCCTGGCCACTCCTTCCGGCCAGCAGGATCAGCAGAAGATTCTGTTATCCATTCGTTGACCTCAATCGATATACTTTTCTAGTAACAACATGGCTCTCCCTCGTTTGGTGTTGACTTGGTGAACATCATCTCTCCTATCGCAAATGGTGATTTGACGAATGGATGTGGATGGGTGCCATCTCGGGTTGTCTCGTCAATCAAACCGTCTAGCTATTGTCTTGTCTAACATTTCATGTTAGCAGCTTACTTAGTTGTACCGGCAAAGCTGCCTTATTCGTAATACCTCCTGCTGACTTAGTCGTTGTCTGAATCTAGCCTCTCGCCACACAATTGATCTAGCCAAATGGTTTCAACCGTCCTTCGTATTCGATCAGCCTCGGGTTAGCTCAACCAGCCCACCTCTTTATTCTACCAGCCCGGATTCATCAACCAGCGAGCAGAAAGAGATATCTCTGGCAGGTGGAAGGTCCTTCTATTTACTACCACGTCCCCGCTAGAGAACAAATCCGTCGGCCATCAATCAATAACTCTCTCTAGTGAGGTAGGCAGAGTCGTCCAGGGAGGTTTAATAGTGCTCTTCAGGTTCCAGGTTCACTGTGCACTGAAGGTGAAAGAAGCCAGAAGGTAAGGGGCGGAGCCGCTCGACCATAAGGGAGAGGGGTCCTGTTTCTTTTATAAATAAAGAATGACCAGATCTTTATACGTTATATTGTAACCGCTACGCACACTTTTTATTGGCCCTATAGTAACGGATTAGTTAACTTGAGTTACTGCTGGCCAGAGAATATGCTCTAGTTACTGATTGACCTCTCGTTAAGAGGCTTGTCTAAAACTAAGTGCTAATGGGGCGCCTTCCCTCCTGTTTCCCCTTCCTCGGGTAAGACCAAGGCAGACTAGCCTAGGACCTGTTCCCCCTTCCCTAAGACCAATATGGAACCTCACCTTCTCGATACAAGCGAGGACAAGCTTTATCCTAAGCCCCCGATCCGCAGCCTTCTTAAGCCGAAAGAAAGCCGGGCAGCAAATAAGAGTTGCTACTCCGAATAAGGGGATTCCATAAGTAAAAGCTCCAGCGGAACAATCGTCAAGAGAAGGTCGGACCATCTAAAGGCCACGACCTATCATCAAGCGAGCGGCATGGAAAAGCCTTAACCCCGGTGAGGAGAGATCGAGAGGTAGAATAGGTGAAATCAGACTCCCTCAAGCCCGAACAACTGTTGAGACGTGAAAAGGCTTTACTTTTTTCTATGGCTAGTATTCCTAATTAATCCGTGTCGGACTAGGTGCTTATGGTTTTGATTTCTCTGTGAAACTATCCTTGGTAAGATAATAGATGGTATGCCTAGCCCGGTATGCCTACCAGCTGGTAGGTGCTAGGAGAAAAGCGGATATAAAAAAGAGAGGCATAAGCTAGCCAAGCAAGAAAGATAGGCAAGAGCCACCACTATAAGGCTTAGCTATTCCTTTCAAGCACCTGTTACCTAGTAATAGCCCTGAAGAAGGATAAAGATAAGGATCTGTGAGGGGAGGCTAAGAACGGAAAGCCAAATCTCTGTTGGTAAGCGAAAAAAGGTCCTACGGTGCTTGTCCGCATCGGGCAAGGGCAGGCCTTCAATTCAATTTAGAGAAATCCATATTCAAAACTCGATTTGAATAAATGAATGAAGGAATAGGAATTGATGGATTCGGATAACGAGGGGGAGATAGAACCATATTCCAAACCTCGCCCCGGGGTGCTCCATGTTATCTTCTCACGATCATGTCGCTGGCAGCTAGCCAGTACCCGCAGTAATGGAATTCCAGAAGGATAGGAGTATAGGCAATAAGATAAAGCTTGCTTGTTGGTAGCCATCCCCCCC
>Ga0233342_1000066_pt1 | contig 31727 bp, 14 predicted proteins | sample GEONDECOMP273_FD_180706 | JGI IMG/M metagenome (GOLD analysis project Ga0233342, IMG submission 180706) | Leaf litter microbial communities from Shasta-Trinity National Forest, California, United States - GEON-DECOMP-273 | ecosystem: Environmental > Terrestrial > Plant litter > Unclassified...
TGATCTTTCACCTAATAAAGAATCATTCTCTTTCTTAGCCTCCCTTTTTCTTTCTTCCTGACCCTGGCCTTCCTTCCGATAAGTGGGTCCAAAGTGTATGGGTATTGATCCAATAAAATGGCTCTGGGTCCGCTCGATCTGCGCGACTGAAACTATTGGTGGTGCTTATGAAACCGAAGGGATATCATCCTCCTCATTGGAGAGGATCCCAGGAGCTTCATAAATTGAAGATTTGGGCGATGGACTGTAGCTAGCATTTTCATGAAAAACCACATCACGTGAGAGGTGCAATTTGATAGTGATAGGATCCATAAGGCGAGAGGCTTCTTATTCAGCACTGTAGCCCAGTAAAATATATTACAGTGATTTATAATCAAGTTTTGTTCGCTGCTGCTTCGGAATGTGCATGTATGCTAAGCACCCGAAAACTCGAATGTGAAATATGGATGGTTTCATATCTATCCAAACTTATTCCGGAATGAAACCATTGAGGGTTTTGGTGGGTGCTCTATTTAATAAATAGACTGCTGTATGGACAGCTTCAGCCCAACAAGATTGCTCCAGATGAGAATCATTCAGCATACTCCTCACCATTTCCATGATGGTACGATTGCGTTTCTCTGCAAGGCCATTCTATTGTGGGGTGATTTTCACATCTGTTTACTTCGAAGTGATTTACCCAGCATGTGGGCAAGCATACACAACTATTGTTAGATGACCTTGGGGTATACAAATCACAAAGCAACTATTGCTCTTGACAAGAACATAATAAATTGAAAGGGCCTTGGAAATAAGATTATAATACCCCTTGACCTCACACAAGGAGAACCTTGGTCGGAGCCTATTGAAGATAACGAGGACAAATAATTAATTGAAAAAGTGTACCAAGTGACTCAGGATGCACATGCCAAAGTTGAACAAAAGGCATGATCTTTTCGGGACGGACTTCCAGATACAATTATTAATGAAGACAGCAAGAAGCAAGCATTGTCAGGAGATGCTTTGATTACACTTGCTTTAATATGCTCACTTGATACAGCACTTAGATAGAACCTTGACTATTAACCTTTTACTATGCTGCCTTCTACCCACCCGCTTCACTAACTTACCGACTTACCCCTCCACCTATGCCTCACACTTATTGCCTATAATTGGCTTCCCATAGGGAGGAGAGCTTTTGGTTGTTGGACCGCCCCATACATACAGCTTTCACAGGCAGACCTTTAATTACACTTGCTTTAATATGCTGACTGCTGAGTACCCACTAGGACTATTGTCCCGGCCGAGCCAATACGATTATATGATTCATCCATTATAACAACCTACTGCAAGGAATAGACCTTCTATACCCGCTTAATGAATCTTAGTAGCTACTGCTATAGACCTTCTCTTGTAGGGACGAGACGAGATTCATCTTACCCTTCCCTTACTACACTACACGTATACACAGAACTGACTATATCCTTCTTATATCTTTTAGTTATGAAAGTTATATACCTACAGCCCGGGCTAGCGCCCGCCCGGACTTACTGCCTTCACCCTAGGAGGATGGAGTGCTAACCCATTTATGAAGTCGGGAATGCTCAGTCAGTAGGGTTTTAACTATCGCCATTCACCTTTCTTTACCCTGCCTTACCTTTACTGAAGTGTTACAAACTACCTACTCACCTGAATCACCAATCTTATGACTTACCTAACTTAGGAATGCCCCAGGCAAGCCTTACAGCCTTGTACAGGCGTTCGGATACAGAAAGCATTCACAGACCTAGAATCACACTTGCTTTAATATGGATGGGATGGATACTCTGGTTATCACTATTATCTATTCTTCTGGCCGAGCCTTGCCGATACGATTAATTATAACCCACTACTTTGCTGGGAATAGACCTACTTATCCTTACTTCTTAGTCCTGCTGCTATCAATAAAAGTAAAGGGATTTATCGTCAAGTAAGTGCAGTACCACTAAGTAAGCATTCCTTTGCTGACTGAAACAATAGTTTTGGGCATAGGTTGGGTGAAGCAAGCATTAAGTAAAGTCTGACCAGGTGGCATGCACGTTAAGTCAAGGCACGGAGTGGCTTAGTAAGAGAGCAGCTGCTTTATATACGTAATTACCTGCCTGAGCTCTGCGAAGGTAAGGTTATCCCATCCCAACCCTATCATTTGAACCCGGTAAGTAAGTCGCGTAAATAAAGATAAGATCGAGTAGTGGATTCACACGTATAACATCGCGCCACCGTACGTAAGAACATGTCGAAGTTGTTTCCTGGAAGTTGAAACCCTAACATAAGTGGTGCGCTTTCACCTTTGGAAGCGTCCTTCCTTCTAAATGCCCGGTATCCACATCCGATGCATTCTTTCCGATACAGTAGGTTTTACAGCTCCTCACACCGCACCAAATTCTGAATCGATCAGCTCGAATGCTTGAAAATGCTGTTCTTATCGAGGAATTTATAAAATCATTGATCAAAGAATTGATCTCGGTGCGCAAGCAGGCAGGCCAGACCAAAAGGCCACCATCGATTGATTGAGGGAAGAAACAAAATATAGTTTAGATGGGGACAGGGCGAGTGCCGGGAGAAATCAATTAGATTCCCATTTGAGCTGGAAACTATAGGTTTTTTTAATCTCTTTTTATCTCAGAATCCAACTTAACATCCAAAGTTACACTCAATAGCAAAGGTTCAGTGAGCTAGTAAGTATATAAGCTCAAAGTGCCGACCCCAAGCACGTAAAATAAAAGAATACATTTTTCAATTGAACAGGGAGGGCAGTGTCTTTTCTTTCCAGGCACCCAGGTTGGTTCCTGTGCCACTTAAGTAATCTATCCTTCCGGAAAAAAAGTAGTTAATACAACGGGTCTAAGCGCAAACTCACCTAAGCAAGGCCTGCCTTCCAAGATATAAGTTCCGGTAATGGATCCGTCCGATCTTTAAAGGTTATTAAAAAGACGGGGTAGGTGGTTCCTTAGTAGCAATAGGTAAAACAACAGTGTAATCCTTCCGGCAAAAGGTGATACTCAAGGTCTAAGTGCCGTACCAAGTAAGGCTATTTCAGCAAGTGTTTTGTTGTCGAACGCCCTCCCTTCCGGTTTAACAACCGCTTCCAACACGCTTTTAAGTGGCTATGCAGCTTCTGGCCGGGCTCATTTTATTATAAATGTCATTGCATATCATTTTAGTATAAATGTAATCGCATAATGACTCCCGAAAACAACAAAAAACACAAACCAACCAAATACCTTACCTTCCCCTGCATCGAATTCATCTCGATGTGGAAGCAGAGAGAGTGGGCAGGAGCAAACATAGAAGACAATAGGGTTCTCCTATCCTTCCTTCCTTCCTTCTTGGGCGATTTCCATTCATACTTGGTGGAAAGTGGCTGTAGGCTCGAGCAGGCATAAAAATAAATAAAGGTGGGTAGGTGCTGTGTGTCCAAGTGTTGTTCCCCCCTAAGTCAAATTATATGGTAAGTAAGCAATAGACAAACTTCCCTTCTTTGTCAAGGAGAAAGTAGTATCAGCTGAAGTAGTTAGTTGCTCCCCAGATTTATCAAAGGGGTGCACATAACTAACTGAGCCTTATTTAATTTCAATTATCCTAGCTCCCCCACCTATAGGACGGGGGGCCACCCAATAATAACTCCCACATGCTTCGGAAAGTAAAAGGGAAAATTCAAATATTATAAAAAAAAGGAGGTTCTAAAGAAGCAATCGAAACAAAAACTCCTAATATTGGTATCATCTAACAAACTAGGAATAAGTGTCCTGGGCGGTATCCTCCTCATTGCTTACACATACTGGTTGTTCCGTCCTTTCTGTTGACGTGTCCTGGGCGTACTGAATGTGGACTGGGTAATGCATATGGAATGGGTAAAGCGTACTGGGGTAATAAGGGTAAGCCTATCCTGTAATATGTATCATTTTTTCAGCGTTCGTTATATACGATATTCTAACCAATAGGCTCATCAACTTCTAAAAAAAAAGCATTGTAAGTAAACATCGCTCGGTTGTTCCGAAACCTACAAGAAGACATGCAATAAGAATCCACCGATTGGTTCTCCAAAACATAAAAGAAGACGTCCTCCATCGATTCCCAAGCAGCTTGTCCTTAGAAATCCCTTTACTCCTTAGAATAATGCTTATTCTGCTTGTTCTAATGACACTGGGGATGCTTGTCGTAGTGATCTGTTTGGGCTTGTAATGATCCTCCTGGGAATGAGGCTTGGCCTGGTCATGCTCCTTCAACCAACCGTTTATGGAAATTATCCTGCTGGGAATAATTATGATTATGTTGGGAATTAAAGAACTGGTTAGACTGGGAATCTTTCAATTGATGTTGGTTCAACTGGTTCTGCCGGTTGTTCTGCTGCTTTTGCAGTTTCTTATGACCCTGGAATTATGCTACTTAAACCAATTATTCAAATGTTGATTAAACTGGTTATGCTATTTTATTTGGATATGCTATTGCTGCTGCATCTTTAACTGCTTCTGCTACCTATGTTACTGGCTTTGCTGGGTGTCTATAGACTCTCGAACTGATGGAAGGGGTGCTCGAGCACTTCATTCCTTTAAAATATAGGACGGAAGGGCAATACCTCTCGGACCTACCTACCAGGTAGTCAATTTGCTAGTTCGAAGGTGGCATATCAAGTAGTTGTGACTTACTCACAGTATTGGTCATAACTTTTACTGCATATAGCCTTGTCCCGTGGTAAGCACCTTATGGTATCTATATTGTAGCACATATTGGACTACCCTTCCTGGTAGTGTCATTCGCCCTTTCATTGGACCCTCTCTATGTGGGCAAAAAAGAAAAAGCTTTCCAGGCAAGCAGCTTAAATCAAATCAGTTCTGTCTTTTGGTGCAAGCCTGTTACATGGAAGCTCAAGGTGTAACGTATATTAGCATAGATGCGCATATATAAAAGCACGGCATCCCGTGGTCGAAGCGCGTCTACGCCGCCGTAAGAGTTTATTTGATGCACGGCGTCCCGTGTTTAGTTTCCTAATTTTTATTATTCCTTCTCCACCTCTAGCCCGCGATCTAGCCATACAGCCCGCTTATTCTTCCACCCATTGGGACCATCCCTGCCCGGATCATATAAAATTTTGTATAAAACTAGATTGATATCCCGTCCTTCCGTTGATTCAACCACATGTGGGATGAACCTCCTTCCGGGCATATGCCACCTGCGTATAGCTAAGACCTTGGATAATAATAAACCGAAGCGGGATACCGTAACTGGAATCGGAATCGGGACCCCTCTTATCAACCTAAGCACCCCTTCTCCCCCCCCCACCCCTGCAGACAGTATAGAGAGAGAGACATGCATACAAGCAGAAACAACAAGGGGAAGTAACGGAGCTGCGATAAAGCTGGAGCCAGCAGGGCAGGTTAAAATTTTTATGTTTATTCGCCCTTGTAAACGCCATATCAATCCTCAGGTGATTCTAAAGGAATTATAAACCAAAAAGCAACCCCTGTTCCGTAGTGTAAGTGATTTATAGGAAGAGTTATTATAGCTCAAGGTTGGGTGTTTAGGTGAGAGGTCCCTCCCTGGTGATTTATGGGTGTAGGTTTCAAGGATGGAGTTGTAGGTTCGAAGTCAAGGGGTATAGGTTCAAGGGTCGAGAGCCGCGGTTGTTTATATTTATAGTTATAAGTGAGTTTATAGGTCTTCCTGTCTGTTTTGGAAACCGATGGAGCATTTCTTCTTGTATTTATTCTTTGATGCTTTGGAGATTCTTGTATCTTTGGGAAACGATGGAAGACGTCTTCTTGGAGGATGTTTTGAAACCGATGGATGCGGCACATCTTACTTACGATCACCTGTTGAGAGAAAGAAGTTGCTAAGCCCATTGTTGTAAAATCAAGTATATAATGCAAACTGAACAAACTGAACCTTCTTCCGAGATAGGTGTTCCACGGACCCAATGAGGAATAGCCCGCAGACCTAACTCGGTTTACCTGATTTGAGAAAACCTCCCCTACCACAAAATTGGCATTTCACGACGCTTCCCTATGAGAGGCAGGATGACATCATAAGCTGGTTGAATCCGTGATGCTATAAACCGAGGCTGGTCCAAATCACCCGAAGAAGCTGGTCCAACCCGTGAATCTAGAACCTGTGGTGGCTAAACGTGAGGCGGGGATAACCCGAAGCTGCTCAAACCCGAGGTTTTACAAACATAGCTGCTTGCTGGTAAATTAATTCAGTAAGCAAAGGTGGGATATAAAGATTATAGAGAGTGCGAACGTAACAAGAGATGGTAAATTTCAATTTTTTTTGGTGGATGGATGTGTCAATTGGTTCGAGGAGTGAGAGAGTTTATCAGGAGGGATATCAATAGGGCAGTTAGCAAGAGAGGTTGCAACGGTAAGATCGCAACAACGGGCGCGCAACGGGTAGCAATAGATCAGCAGGTCTCCGGTTTGGTGCTTATGTGTCGCGAATCTTAATTGTTGGGTCTTGCTTCGCGGGTCTGGGGAGCAGCAAGCAATCCTAGCCATATTTGTTTGTTCTCAAGGCCATCCTGCCCCTCATGGAGAAAAGTACTAACATGGCATTGTTAAGTAATAAAAGAATCACTTAAAGTAACCAATGTGGTCCTTCACGGCCTCACCAAGTACAACAGATGCCCTTACCTTTTTGCCTTTTACTCTAGCCTTTGCCTTTCAACCTGAACCTTATGACAGAAGCCAAATGCCTTTGCCCTTTAGCCAAGTCCCACAGATGCCAGCCTTGAACCTATAAACTATCAGCAGAAGAATTAACCTATCACCTCTAGCCTCTCATCTTTAGCCAACCAAGCCAAAGTCCTTCCTTAAAATATATCTGGGGTATTTGTAGTTCTTCAATATAAAGGCAGTCCTGGTCTTAGAGGAAGGAATCACCTTAACTGCATGAATTAAGCAATTTTACTAATATTTATTGAGTTGAAGCTTTTTACTAAGCTATCGAACTGCTTCAATGGCTTCTGGGTCCCGAGCCACTATATACGACCTGGATATGCACCTTAAATGGGCTATGGCTCCTCTCCAACGGGCACTGTATTTAATCTGCTTTATATGCTGCTTCTGGGTCTCGATTTAAAACAGACTCTGCCTTTGCTTATGCCGCTTCTGCTTCTGGAATTGTAGATGAATGAGCTGCATGCCTCTCGAACAGGAGGGAGGCGCTTAGCGGGGCGTTCTTACTTCAGTAGTGGGGGGTTAATTTACTCGCTTTCGAATGGGCTTTGCTACTGATGCGTTTGCTTTAACCTCCGATACCTTTGTGGCTGCTCCCGGACCAGGATAGTTTATGGAAGTTTATGCACATCATAAGTAGGAACACATACGAATGTCAGAACCAAGCTTCCAGGAACAATATTTGTGGTAACATCATTATTTGCAGAGTGGACTCCCCCATAAACTAAAAGTCTAAGTATGTGCCTGAGGGCAGGAGTTTGCGCGGGTTAAGACCCCCCGTCATTTTAGTAGTGGTAGGGGGGAAGGTGGTTGAACCTTCAACCCCGCGAACAACAAAAAGGCAGATAGCCACACCACGAAACAAAAAAAGCAATATAGGCTATGGTTAAATCACTCCGTCTGGTCCCGATTAGAAATGATTTAACTTGTAAATGTGTTTTTAATCCTCCCCAAAAACTATAGTTTTTGCTACGGTCTTAGATTGACCAAATATGTAATAGATACAAGTATATTGGCGTATAATGCCCTGTGGCCCCACAGGAGTCTAATATCTTATAATCCCTTGGGTGGAGTATATAGATAGGTTAAACCCTCCAAAACCGGTGCCTGTTTCAGATGGATATTTTATTGAAAACTTCTTATTGCTATGATTTTGAATCCTGACCCTTGGACCTCAAATGTTCCGATTAGGTTGAGGTCATACATTTCCATACCCTGAAAGTATGATACTAGTAGTCATGGAGCGGAGAGGGAGGCGCGAAGCCCTGTACCCAGTATAGTGTATAAAGGGGCCTTCATACAAGGGTGGGAACCATACTTTTACCTTGAGTTTCATATTTGGATCTTATTTTTAAGTCATATCGGGATCTTCTTTTAAACATAGGAAGGATCTTCACATTCGTTCCTAAACTTTTTGTCTTATTTGCTGCTTGACTCCGTTCCGGAATATTCTCTTCAGAAACTTATTATAGGTATAAGTATGAATCTTCTCTTTAGGATTAGATTATTGATCACATAGGAGGAGGATATTTGCTTCGCACCTCACCTTCGATCTTGGAAGGGCGGGCTTGCTTGGGTTGGATGCGTGGGCTTAACATTGCTATTTACCTTTCTTTATGAAGCTTAGATGCTAGGTTTTTCCATTTATTTGTTTGTTCCCGTGGGTGCTTTCTGTTTATCTGTAAGCTGGGTTCTATCTATCCTCTGCCGCCTGCCGTGTCCAGGCCTGTATTGTCAAGGCCTGTATCGTGTTCTGGTCCTCATGCTATGGGACCGAATTAAACGCTCCTAACCAACAACCAGGGGCAAGCCAACGCTCCCTTCTCTGACTGTTACTACCTTAGCACAATGTGTCAGGCGCATGACCTTAGAACGGGTGCATCGTAAATAAGCATCGTGATTCATTCCTTCAATCCATCCCAGGTAGGAACCATGTGTTCCGTATCAGTAAGTGAGTTCGAGGGTTGAGGGTATAGATCGAGGTGGAGGTAGCTGTGGTTGGGTTTCTCTCGAGGGGTCCAGGATCAATGTAGAGGGGCCCCTCTTTATATTTAAACTACTCTATGGGGACGTGATATTTTACCTCGTATTGGGAAAAGAAAGTAGAAAGAAAGCTAAGCATCGAGTGTATCAACACTTGGATCAACACCTGGATTGAAACCTGTATCGAGTACCGGCATCTAGTGGATCGAACCCTACCTGGCTGGAGTACCGGCATCTAGTGAAGAAACATCTGGCAATCCTAGGGAACCGCTCTGAAAGGGTATAGTTCAGTAAATAGAAAATCCACTTTGATTTCCCGATGATCAATTCCGGCTCATTTGTAAACGAAATTTTGAAAAAGAAAATAGCGAATGAGCCTTATTTATCTATTCCCACCCAACCGGAGCCGCTCTCCTAACGTAGGAAGGGGAGGTTTTATGAATCTGGTGCAAGAATACTTTGTGCCTGCTCCGAACCAAGTATTCCATCGATCAATCAATAAAGAAATCCATCCCTCCCCAGCTCCCATCAATCAATCAATCAATCCATAAAGCAAGCCCGCACTCAAATAAAGAGGTTGCACGATGAATCAACGTATATGACCATGTCTTTCCCGTCGATATGTCTAGTGGTTGCAACAGCCATTTAGGAACAAGGCAATGTTCCGTATCGGTAAGCTTTGTTAGTTGAGACGGGGGATTTTGTCGAGGACGGGGGATTTTGTTGAGGACGGGGGATTTTGTTGAACGGGTATCATGTGCTTTCTGTTGTACTACCCCACCCCTCTAAAAAGATGTGGGCAATCTAAATTACTATCCGGGCAAGCAGCATCAGCCAACTCGGCTCTGTATGTTGTTGCCCATCACATGTAAGCTAAGGGTGTATAAACGTATGTAAGCATCATCGATGTCTAACAAACTCCTTTAACCACATCCTGTGTTTGCAAATAGTTGTCGAACACTGAACATAGTCGCCGTTCACTGAATCCGTTAACAGACACCATTAACAGAAGCCATCATTCATTCACTGCCTGCACGAATCCATTCACTGATGCACCTACTTAGCCCCGCCCCGTGTCATTCACTCACGGCACATAGAAGCAATTCGCTGGGTGAAAAATAGATCTTGGGTATGAGTATTGAAGGAGCGGAGCTGCTTGTCCTTCCGAGGGCAAGGGGCGAGGTACGAGCCGCTCGACCGTAAGGGAGAGGGTCCTTATCTCATAAAAAAGTACTAGGTGTAGAAGGAGTTAGGGGGGATGGGTGCTACACCTCAAACTGGGACAACATGCCCCACCTGCCTGACTGGCACTACCCCTGACGAGCATGAATGAGACTACCTGCACGAAGCTGTTAACAGAAGCCACGTCACAACAAACATAAGCCATTCACAGAGCATGCATCTAGCCCCGTGTAATTCACAGCACGAAGCCGTTAACATAAGCCGTTAACATCACAAGGTGAAAATAAGCCGTTCACAGAAGCAAATCACTTAAGCGCCGTTCACTAACTGCACGACATTCATTCACTAACTGCGCATAGAATATTCGCTGGGTTACCACTCTCGGATATGGCGTGATGTTTACTGGGTATTTTATGTGAAGGGTTTATTCTCTTTCGGGTATGTGCTTATGTTGAACTTCTCTCATTAGGTATGTGGAGACGGGGGTGTTTGTTGAGGGACGGGGGAGTTATTTGATTACGGGTATCGTGTGTGAACGGGTGGCACATGTTTCTTTCTCGGGTCTGTGGTCAACTTGGAATGTGTGATTGGTGAATGGGTGCGCCTAACGCTGTGGACTATTTCATTTCCCCTGTCCGCTCCTTCCGGCCAGCATCATCAGCGGATTCAATAAGTTCTAAATAAATAGAAAATGCCGAACACCTAACCTCAGCACCCATCTCGAAAGATGTTATCTGTAGTCCGTTGGACCAGCCCTCTCAAAAGGTGTTGGCCATCAATCCAAATCTTTCCAGGCAAGCGTATGTATGGCTGCTATGACTGGCTATCCCTTCTGGCTAAGATCGATTATGTCTGACTGGCATATGAACCTATACCTCTTGTGAATCATCGTATATAATGCTTGGTCATGCATTCCCTCCATCTATCCCACCCAGGTAATCACATTCCCAAGGCTCCGTATAGTTCGAGGTTACAGTTCAGGTTGGGTTCGGAAAGTCAGGGAGATGTCCGGTATTCTTAGATTAATAGACCTGGACTTTCCAGGGTAAAAACACTTCAAAATGCAACGATACTTGCTCTGTAGTGTGTGTGGGTCAGAGGCAACCTGGGGAACCAACCTATGAGGTACTGCTGGAGAGAGAAAGCTGAAGCAACAAAAAAAGAACTAGTGTGGTTACCCCCACCGGGGGAAGGGGATGAAAAGAACAACACAACTGCAATACAGAATGATTAAATGAATCATCACAGCACAGCGAAGCATAGTCGAAGAAGCCAAAAAGCCGAAGCTATTTAACAAGGTGCGTAGCTCTTTCCATCCATTTTATGTATTGGGTGAAGCGGATATTGGAAGAGCGGCTTGCTTGGGTGCGTGGGCACAGAGCATTGAACCTTTACCCTTGCTATCTTCCCTTTACTTAACTGTTACCTACTACCCTTTTCTTTTTACCAACCCTTCACTGAAGTTAGGTCTTCTCAAAACTTCGATCCAACAACCTATGCCTATGGAATGAGCATTGCATATATGTAATTACATCATTAGTTTCTAATACATGTATGCTTTACACCACCAGAGCCGAGTCTCCCAAACTACGCATGGCCACATCATCCATAGCCCACAGGGAGTACACCTATGATGCACCTATGAAATAATGCCGCGTAAGAGCCGGGTGGGTATCGATCTGGATCTAGATATGGAACTGATGAATCGGGATCACGAACAGCTGCTAGCTTTGGATCTCTATTATTTCATGGTGGTGATAAACCTGGTTATGGAAAGAAACATGGTCTAATCCGACGGTGTCTGGTACGGTTGGGTCTGATCTTGTAGGGTCTGGTCTCGTAGGGCCTAATCCTGTAGGGTGTAGCATGGTTAACCGGCCCCAGCCTTTGGTGGGAGCCAATGTGCAAAATCCGGGGCAGTGATGGTGCCACTTCTGGAACTACTTTCTTGACCCTATGAATCAACAGAATAAACTGCTGCTACGGGTGCTCTCTCTATGGGCGCTTCTGCCTCCTTCTATGCATCTGCTTATGGGTTTCGATCTGGGCGGGGTGGTTATAAGACTTAGTAAACAGGATCTGTATATAGTTATTAATCTGCAATGCGAGGATCTGCATCTGCGTCCTATGGAACAGGAATAGGCGCTTAACCTGGAAGATGTGAACCTAGTTGTGCTCCTGTCTTTCCCTTTGCTTCCTTAGTTACTGGATATGCTTGCTCTGCCACTGATGCCCTTGCCTCAGGTGCTTCTATCGCATGCTTTGCTGCTGGATAAACCACTGGATCTTGAACTGGACGAAGGGAAGCTAGAGGCTATGGGTATCGAATAAATGGAAGGGATTCTAGGCTAGGTGGTGGGCCTGAGACGCGTAGTTCCTTTGGCTCTTTTGTTGGTTCCTTCGTGGCTTGGGTGAATAAAGAAAAGGTTTGGTTGGTGATTGGAGATGAGCGCTCTTTGGGCGTTGGCATATCATGGCCTGGCTTCTTCTAGGTATGGGTAGGACTTCGGTTAAAAGAGGATCGTTGTTGGTTTGGTTTGGTGTTCCTTGGCCAATTAATCTTCCCACCCTATTAAAAACTGCTAGTTGTTAATACGTAAATAATAGAATATACGAATTTACACACACCGGCACACGGGGAAGAGTAGAATTGTTTGGATTTATAAATCCCCCTCTATTGTCGGATTTCCCTGTTTGTAAGAGAAGTCAATCCATAAATAAGATACTAATTTATTTCCCGCCTGACTCGGCCGGGGTTGTGGTAGGGAAGAAGAAGTGTTGTTAGAGGTTTGTTTTTTGTTTGGCCTGGGGAAACAGAAGTAGTGCTGCGAAGAAGGGCAGGCAAGAAAATCCACCATAGCCTTGCCCGATGCGGACAAGCGACTTCGTACCTTTACTGCCTTCCCCTGTCGGGAAAGAGCTACGCACCTTGTTTTGCTTGTTTTGCCCGGAGTGTGATTGGTAGTGGATAAGGTAGTTTATTTATCTCTCTTTCTCTGCTTTTCACCAGCTGATCACCTCTTTGCTTGGATGCTCGCTGCCAGGCTCCGAAGATCATCCTTAGTATGTGGGTGGTGTGTGTCCTAGGGCCTCAGGGAGGGGCATGGGCGAAAAGAGTTATAAACTTAAAGCTTTTCACCTCCTTGCAAGGTGTTTTTGTTTGCTCTGGGAAATAGAATCTAGAGTAGGTGGGTAAACACCGTCCGAGCCTCTCAAATCGAAGTAGGTTGGTAAATAACATCCTGCCTATAACAGAGCCAGCCCCTTCAATCCAATAAAATAAACCTGGCCGAGCAGAAAAGCAAATTCCTTTTATTCCCGCCCCCTTCTTGGCCTTACTTTACCATCTTCACCTTTCAACCTGGGAAGGCCAAACTTCTTTCACTGCCCCGCCAAGAAAGAGGTAGTCTCAGTGTGTCAAATAAGAGGAACATGAAATGGTCCATCACTTCATACAGCATTTCTAACTGATGCTCTCATGATGTACACCAGTTCTCATATGATGAGTTATACAAAATCTTTCTAATCAGAGGACCTCCAACTAGAATGTTGAAAGAATAATCCTCCCTCATTTAAAGCAACTCTGGAGAAAGTGTTGGATCTTTAAGTCTTCTACATATAATATAATAACCACTAATACAATCAACTTGAAACCCGGGAAATAAATGCAAATTCTCTTCAACCATATGGGAATAGGAATAGAGATATAAGTTCAGTAGGGGATATAGCAATGGATACACCATAGGTTAATATAGCATAACCTATTCAACAAATCTGACCAACTATACCACTAGCACTAGCTAGTTATGGGAGTGCTTGTTAGTGAGGTTGAGTATTCGTTGTCTAAGTTGAGTCTAAGTATAAGTATAGGATAAGATATAATTTGTAAAGTAGTCTAAGAGTTGTAGTTCCTAAGGTAGTCTAAGTAAAGTATAAGGCTAGTTAATTGTTTAATATGGTTGAATTATGGATAAGGATATAAAGAAGACTAATGTGGTTGAGTAGAATATAATAGAGTATGAGTGAAGTCTAAGTTATATTCCTAAGTATAATGTATAGAATCCTAATATTTCTATTTTCATAATCTGTATTAGGGGTCTAGTTGATTACCTATCTAATAGCTTAATAAGAATGGAACCTACATAAGATCTGTCTCCTCTAAGGTTTACTAAGAGCTTAAAGAGGGTTGTGGGTCTTGTGTTCCAGGGTGTCCAATGGTAATGTACCTTATTGCTGTCTACTGTGATCTACCTGATTCCTGTGTACTCTGATCTATCTAAGACCTTATCTTATTTCTATGAGACTGTAATAAGAAGAGAATATATCTGTATACTGTGAGGTTTCCTTATTGCTGTATAATATATATATATATATAATTTATAACCCTATACTGAATGATACCTAAGTAACCCCCTTGAGTCTAGGAATACCTAACTTCTATCTTTCTAATGTCTAAAGAAGAATACCTTACTTATTACTAAGGAATACCTTATAATCTATATATATAAGACTTCTGAATGTGTCCTTTCCTAATATAAGGCTTATAAATGTGTTCTTTGCTTCTACCCCGGTAGCTTGAAGTGGAAGTCGCATTTCTTAGGGTTATTAATCGATGTCCGGAGGTCTTGCGCTTCTGAGGGCAAGGAAACTCGCTTGCTTGACCGAAGGGAGGGCAAGGGGTTTATCTCTTCGTAGGAGTGAGGCTTATCAGAGTTGATGGATGATGAAAAGGGTGGTATGATGGCTTCCTTTGCTTTATGAAAGGAGCAAAGCGGAGCCCGATTGGGTGGGTATAGACGTGTGAACAGATCCAGTAGTATGGTGAGTTGGTTTATATAAGACCTCCTTGTTTCCCAACTATAGATGGGTTCGCTACATAAGATGCCATCTGTGGAAACCCAAGTAAGCAGTAAACTCTGCATAGAAAGGATCCCTAGAGCAGTGATTTATACATATGGGCAGAGGTACCAGTTCGAAGTCAGCTGCCAACACTTCTGCTATATGCGACCGTGGTTAGCGGACGATAATGTCACATATGGGCAGAGGTATAAGCCCTCGACTTTATGCTAACACCAAAGCGTGTTGAGAGGGTTTTAAAGCAGCAGGCAAAGGCAGTGGAGGAACTGCAGAAGAAGCAAGGAAAGAGGAAGCGTTAAGCTGGCTCACTTTCCATGGCAAGTACAAAAGATGTAATTTATCAATCTCTTCCCCATGAACTAACTCTTCAAAATAGGTAGTGAAAGCTTTACTTAATAGGTATGAGCGCCTTCCTACAAGCTCACAAGCCTTATAGACTTGCCTTAATTTGTGACACGGTATGGTGAAAAATAGAGCATAGTGCTGGCTCCCCCTATGACACTTGCCTGAGTCTTAGGTCTTTTGTGTCAGGTGAAATTAGCTTTATTTAAACCTTTCTCTTGCCGTTCTGATTCTCTATCTATAACTCCTATTGCCAGACTATAGTAGCTCTTTAGTGCATCCAGTAGTTAGTAGTTTCCCAATATATAAACTCTTAGACTACTCGGTCTAAGCTCTCTACGACTCTATCACTGCCTTTATGTATGCCACTCCTAGTAGTGAATAAGCTGTAGTAGTTTTATATCACCATTCCCGCTATCTATGATGCATAAAAAATATGTATAAAACCAGAAATAAAGGTCCGGAGGTCTTGCGCTTCTGAGGGCAAGGACTTATTACTTGCAATTCAAATTCACTACTAGATCTGTCTCTTAACTGAGAGTCATTCTTTATATATTAATTACGCAAGGATGCGCAAGCACGCTCGACTAAAGGGAGAGGCATTATTGCCTACAGATCACTAAAAAAGGGGAGTACAAAAGCTAGCAATTTGAATGGCCCCCCTGAGCACATGCAACGCTCCTCCTGCGACGCACCCTTAAATTGAAACCCTCCTCTTCAATTATAGGTCCTGACTTCTTGGCATACCCATAAATAAGAAAGTTTACATTACTATTGCAGTTAAAAAAGTGCGTAACTCTTTCCTAGCAAAAGAAGGAAAGAAATAAATGCACAATTTTGATAAAGAGGACTATTGCACTTCACAATAATAAACATGCATTTTACCTTGCACTTCACAATAATAAACATGCATAGACCATCGCAGTTCACAGAGTCCTTTCTTCCTTAATGCCCCCTCTTAAATAGAAACCCTTTCCCGAACATACATAGGAAACACCTGCCCTGAGCATATGCAACGCCCTACCTAAATGTAATAGCCCCCTTCAATAATTTCATGATCCTTACTTAGTCTGACAACTCCAATAGATAGATAGACGAATTCACCCGTTCGACCGGACCAGTTCCGCAGTTCCCACCTACGCACCCTCCCAGCCCTGTCTTACCGCCCGAGCTCTCTCATCTAGAATTAGAAGCCCCATTCTCGTCTGTCTAAAAGTAGTTTTAAGCCCCATTCATTCTCTCTCAACAATGAAAGAATTGCTCATTTGGATCCTGCTCACTACACTGGATCGTAATAGATTCACTGGAGCCCCAGCATTCTAGATCCGTAAGCGGCAATAATTAGAGGCAGGCCATCTCTCGTATTTATCAACCAGCACGAGCCCCCCGATAGTTGAGTCGTCAACTAATCAGCACGCACCCGAGGTCACTCCTAAATGGGTTGGGTGGCCCACTTACTGCCTGAGACTGGGTGTTTACCAGGACCTTGCTTGCAGGAAAGAACATATCCTTCCTGAGCTATGTCTGCGGGAAATAATCCTAGCCCGACCTTTCCTTCTCTCTACTATTCCCTCAATTCTTTATTGAAGCTTGACCTGCTTAGACTATATAATAATCCATCTATATATGAGATTATTCCTTAATTGGATTCTCCCTGAGTTGCCATTTGTTAGATAAGCGATTATGCATGCTAGCTTTCCAGCCTCCAGGGCCTTAATTTATAGAAGGTCAGACCCTTTAATCCCTAGGGGGCTTTACAGTGACGTCAATGATGAGTGAGGCACGTTCAGGTATGCCTTAAGTATGTATGTCTATTAGGCGATTCAACGCGGCACAACAAGTAGCCAAACCAACCACCAAGTTTCCAACAAATGGGGATGCGTATTGAACTGAATGCATGGATGCGGGTAATGCTTAGTAATTGCGGGCGTTATAACATATAGAAAGTGGAGTTCGTTTACCTGAATGAAATGAGTAAATAGAGGAGCCTTGTTTTGAGCTAGTCATTGCTCTAGTAGATAAGTTCCACCAGCCTAGTAACTGCAGGTGTTATTACATATATAAAGTGAGGTGCGTCTTAGCCTTCCCCTCCTATGTCGGGAAAGCGACTTCGTTCCTTCCCGTATTAACCTCGGGAAAGTCCCTCTCCTTTTAGTCGAGCAGCTCCGCCCCTCTCCCGTATGGTCGAGACCTCCTTCCTAAGGAGCGAAGCCGCTTGTCCTTCATAGGGCAAGGACCTCTGTAACAAAAAAAGCACGTTTATCACCTCGATGGGATAAAGGCAAAGGCAGTTTCCCGAGTCTCAGTTTCATCAGTTTACCCCGTCTTTCTACTGTTGCTTTAAAGGCTCGCATTTTTACTGCTTAGATTTCTACTGTTGCTTCGATGGTGTGAATTTCTACTGCCTTGATGGTAAGGGAGTTTGCTGCTACCTTATAGGATAGGATCTTGGATCTTTAGCTCTATAGAAGTATAAGGTTTGGGAGCCCGGGCGTGGGGTGAAATGGGAAAGCTAATGAATAGTCGAATTGGAATTTATGCGGGGGTTAAGGGAGCTTTTTTCAAGTTTGAAAGCTCGGGCATAAACCAGTTGACTGACTGAACATGGAGCCCATTCTGACTAGTTATTCTGGGTGACCACGCAATCACGAGCCTAGAGTGTGCAGTCCGGCGGAAGAGGCCTAAGTAGGTGTATCATGCATGGTATATAGAAAAGAACAGAGCCGATCAAACTAGTTTCTCTGGGGCGGGGGCAATGAGAGCGTTTCCGGAAAACACGTAGTTGTGTGTCCTAAGCTAGCAGCATGGGGTAGCGGCACAGGCAAAAGGCAGAGGTCCTAGTACAAGTAATCGATAGGTGATCGTATAATAATAATAAGAGCAAGTGCGTCTTTCTCCGGGTGATCAATTGAACTATCGAATACCTTAGTCGACTTTACGTCTCCCTCCATTGAATCACGCTACATTCCCACTATGCGTGTAAGCTCACTGGAAATGACGATCATTCCAATTGGAGTGTTAAACTGTAATGAAAAGACAGACGATTCAATGGTTCTTCATAAGGTGGGAATAGCTCCTACTAGTTGGTCGAAAATAATGCAGATATCGATTTAATACGTGGCGAGTGTAAGTGCTTACCAGTAGTTGGATGCGCAGTATCGTGTGATACATAATTGAAAGGTTTTACATAGCATTATAAAACACGGATCCAAGTTGTATGGTCTCCCGCTCTGGTGTGAGAGATGCTCCGCACAAAAAAAGTGTAGCCACGAAAGCTTTATCCCCCTTAAGAATCTCTGGAAGTCGCTATCTGTAGGGCAGGGTGCTTACCTGTGGTATGATATACGGGATTTGACTTAAAAGCGGCTCAACATTAACAAACTTCTCTAGTAGCAAATGATTGGCTTATTGATTGCTTTTTTTAAGCTTTAATAATTCAATTTGGTTTGCTTGCAGAGTATTTATAATCGCTCTCCATGAAAGCTTTCTTCGCAGCTTAGCTTTGACTGATACTTAGTGGGCAGATAACACATGCATAGTTATTCTTGCTATCATTACTGCACCGGCTCCCACCGCTTAAACTAATACTTAAGCTTTCATGGTTTTTAGATTAATAGCTTTGGTAATTGCTAGTATATTATAAGTGGCTACGGCTGCTACTTCTTCGGGTGTGGGGACATTATTAACGTAATTACGCCATTTCAGAATTGAGTTTGAACCTTCCCAGAACTATGAAACGAAAGGCTCTGAACTGCGATGAAATTGATGAGAGAAATTTCGGATTTCCCTAATGGTGCGTAGCTCTTTCCCGACAAAGGAGGGGATGGAACTGCAACACTTTTTGATGGCAATTTTCTCTTTATGAACCCGTCCTCGCCCTCCTTATGTCAGGCGAGCCCTACGTCCTTATTTGTTATTTGTTGGTTCGGAGCAATCCTCCTCGCGTGAACTTCTCCGAGATTAAATTAAACAACCTCGATTCGGAGTAAATCCTCTCCTATTTTGCTGCGAGCGTTTACATGTTCTCGGCGATGTCGGAAGAAGCCTCAGAGATGGTCTTTTAAGATAAGTAAGTTATTCTCTCAATGGTCAATACCCTGTTTAATACCCTCCTCTTTATGTGTTGGGTGAGCCCCCTAGGTCCTTTGGTTAATCCCTAAGGTTGGATCAAAGTTTTTTTGTCACATTCCCTGCAACCATTTCCTGATAGTATCTAAGAATGAACCCGAACGCCTTGCTTGAAAAATTGTGATCCTGTTATATAATGTGAACTTCCTCCGTTTTATTCGAGTGCTTTAACGCTGATGTCATCTCTGAGAGTGAATGCCTTACTTCGAGTGAACGCTGATCCCCCGAATGGCAAATACAAATTCTGAATAAGTAGTTGTAAGCATCAATAGCGAGGATAGGCGCGCCCATAGAATTAATTAGCATTCCAAATAAGGGTAATTATTATTACTTAGGTTTTTTGCAGCATTCACCAACTATGTATCAATCACCGACTGTGCATTGAAGTATTCACGACTATACGTTGTATAAAAAGTCATAGGGAATATCGATAAATGATTCTAACCACTATGGTTTTTGCTACGTTCATCTCTGTCCTAATTAGCTGCATTCATATCTTTATGAATAAAAGTACAGATGGATGAGGAACCACCTGAAGGCATACTGAAGACGGTTATAAACGCACTGGAAAAGGCCCTCTCCCTTTAGTCGAGCGTGCTTCGCTTCATTGAGCCAGTTTTCAATATTTGTAGATGTGCCGCTTCTTCTCGAACCCGATCTGCAGCTTTCTCTTTACTTTTCAATATTGAACTACAGCCCCTAAACTAAAGCCTAGCTCCTAAACTAAAAGCTCCCCTATTATGAAGGTAGGGTTAATTCGACCATAGATTGGTTAATACGCAGTGACCCACATCCGAGAACCTACTTACTTAGTGATAAAGCAACCAACCTAAATTAGTAGTTCAGGTTCTTCATGGATTATCTTTATAGGTCATGGAAGGATGACTGACATATATATATCTTTTTTTGCTTTTTTCAGAGCCTATATAGCCGAGGATATAAAAGAGGTGGGTCTATCTCCTATATTTTTGGAGCCGGTAATCAGCATAATCTTTTGGACCGAAACTTATGGATTGACTCAGATCGGATAACACCTGCAAAGCTTTGGTAGGTAGCAATAACTTTATGTAAAAAGGTGCGAAGCCGCTCTCCCTTAGTAGGAGGGGGAGGACATTGATACGCTTTTCAAGATTGGTGATATCTTTTTCCTCGAACCCAACTCGTATGATTAAATTGGTTACGTTCTCCTTCATTAACCCAACCCTCCTTCCTTATGACTTTATTAGTTACGTTCTCTTTTAGAACCTCTAACCCTTCCCCTCCTTTGTCGGGAAAGAGCTACGCACCTTATGACTTTCACTTTTTTTTTTTATTTCAACTTTAAGAAATAATAGAACACAGAGCTGGTCTCATTTCCCTTATGGGATAAAGTCTGGGTAATTCCCTCATAGGGTTACCAGATAAGATTCACCACCCCAGATAGAAAAAGGTGAATAACTCTTTGCAGTACTTATTGGCTTGGCCCGGACCTCCTTTAACTTAGAGAGCCAGCATAAATAAAGGTAGTTAACCGGGAACCATAATCCCCAGCTTCTTTTTGCCTGGTTCCATATTGGCGATTTGGAGCCGCGAGATTGAGAGACATAGGAAGTAGAAGTAAAGATGAAATTCAGATGCTCGTGAGCGTGATCGGGATGTTCCTGATGCAGTGCCTGATGCTCGTAATAGAGAGGAATATTTGGATGTTCGAGGTGAAGAGTCTGATGTCCGAGATGCTCGTGATCGGGGTCCAAATTATTACCTTCTATTTCGAGAGCTAGAAGCAGCAGGTCCTCACTTGCCTCTCCAGAGTAAAGGGGCACGCCTAAGCGAGCAGGAGCACTGGTTCCAATTATTCAATTTCGAGTGCCTACGCCTGGTGTTTCAGACCCCCCAAACTAGTAGCAGAGGGAGCATCCGAGTAAGCATCTAAGCAAAAAGCACCCGTAGCAGAACTATCTCTATATCCAGTGGGAGAGGAGCAAGCACCGGGGACAAGGATGGCAGCAATAGCATAGGGAGCAAGGACAGTAGTTGGTTCAGCAGTCGGTACAGCATAAAAAGCATCAGTAGATGAAAAAGTCGGTCCAGATACACCAGCAGCACCTCCAGTAGCATAAGAACCAGTTGGATAGCCACTAGCACCTTTCCTAGCATCCCAGCTTGTTCCAGCTCTCTTTCTAGCACCTCCGCACACTTCAAAATAGCGTGCTCACATTGTTAAGAAAATACAACACAGTTTGGACTCAGTACCCACCCAGGGAACCAACAACATTACACATAGCTCTTCCGCATACATCCATATTCCAGGACACCGGGTGGTAAATTATGATGAACGTACACCAGCCATTTCTGGTATACATGGCAATGCCATCGGGGACGATCAGCTTTACCTTGGAACAACAGATCAGATCGCAGGTCGCACCGTGCACCAGACACTTTCTATCACTGCAGATGTGGATCCAGATCTTATCACTGGCGCAACACGCCCTCTGGTCGGTAATACAGATCAACACGGCCCACCCATATAAGCTAATTTCCCTGCGACGCCAGACACAACAAGTGCCTTAAAAGCAAGTTCCCATACACTATTGATTCAGACCATAGCGCCATTAATTAAGAGAATCTATTTGGAGCCATGGGGATATATTCCCACACAGACTAGGCAGCTGAAGCATCTCTTGCAAATTATAGTATTCATAACCCCACAAAATTCAACAATCCTACAACCCTACGCATTCAACATGGTAGGCCCGATGCATAACCTCTCAATACAGCTCCAGCTTCTCATACACTTTTGTAACGCCCCCTATATGGTTATCAGGATCTGCGCACTACTGGAGAAGAAGCCTTAACATCAGGCCAGATAAATTCTGCTGCATATTCTCTTATTGGCCAAACGCCCTAGGCGATCTCCACGCTACCATCATTTTATTAAGCAGTTAGGGTTGGCGTGAATAAGGCAACTCCTTTTATCCATGTGCAGACACTTCATAGCGTAATCTGCTTTCTCTCCAGGATCCACAGATTACTCTCTTCCCAAGCGACCAGGACGCTTTTGTTTTCGAGACCAGTGTGGCACACATTCCAGCGATTTATAGTTATCTATCCACACTACAGGAGTATCTCCTTTGTCATGCACTCCATTCTTCCACCCATCAGCAGTTTGGACCCACAGGTTTTCGTACGCCTCGTCGGGAGAGAGAATAGAAATCCCTGTTCACCCAACCCTTCTCCCCACCTTATTAATGGTTCATGTTTAATGGGGGGCACACTAATGGAAAGATCGAGTCCTGAGGTGATTAAACCATACAGATTATCACCGCACACCCCATTATATATACCAAACTACAAGCTCCTCTCCTTAAAGTGACGCACTATACCCAAGAGGTAGGATACTCCCGAAGGAATATCCCCTAAAACACTCAGGTTGTGGGTGGAAACCGCAATGGATTTACTCCACTTATATATCGCTCAAGGCTGCGCCATCATGGCATCAACACCATAATTTCGTCCCGATTCCGTCTTGACACTCACGTTAAAGCAGGAACGAAAGGGCCCTACTCACAGCAAGCAGACAGGCTCCACCTTTTCTTAAATAATAATTGAACAATTATTTATATACGGATACACACTCTTCACCCGCGCAGCAACTGAAAAAAGCATTTGAAAGTAAGTTCTTTACCGGCGCAGCAAGCATAAACCTTAACCGAAAACCATCAATATGAGCCGCCACTGCCATTAGTTTTTTTTACCGATTTTTAGTTTTACACATTTTGTTTTCATAACCGGAAGAAAATATTATATACGTATTAACAACTCCACAACTGCCATATTATTTTAAACGTTTTACTTTTATATTGCTCAGATCGCTTGAAGAAAGCAAGCCAGGGCCAGTTCTGTATAGAAGTGGCTGGGTTAATAAGGAGTATAGTGCCAGTAAGACTCGCATGCCGCATGCATAGAGGCGCAGGGAGGCAATGATTAGGAAGCGTTCTCCCTTACCTGAGCTACGCTCACTCAGGTAATAGAAGGGTGAGGAACGAAGAGAAGCGGAGTCACCCGCCCACTTTGGGGTAGGGGCCCCAAAATAGAGGGCGCGAAACAACCCCAATCCCTTGGTGAGGGTGCGCCAACAGGCGAGCCCGAAGGGATTTGGATTTCTCGCTAACCCTCTCTATGGTCGGGTGAGGGCCGCCATCGCCTTTAAATCAATCAAGAACCTTCCGTTCTTTTTGAGGTCAGGTAGCCCTTGCCCTCGGAAGGAAAGGACTCGTGATAAATCACCAAAATGAAGTTAACCATATGAATGGTGAGTGTCTTACGACCGTACCTAACCCTCCATTTTTAGAAACCATTCTTGATACCACCTTGATACCACCAAGCCTTCTCGGATCGGTTCTACAAGAAAAGCTTTTTTCATATCGGTGGTGCAGGGGACAAATTGATCACTCACTGAGAAGTGAAAACCTGTTACTATTGAGTCCCGAAGACGGATGCGACGGGAAGAAATGGCATTTGGAGGTGTTGCTGACTCCACATTTAGGTTTCGGCATGACACAGCTTGCACTGTCCTTTCGCACTTAGGCGCACAGCGTGCCGTCTCATTCAGTAATGATTCGACAATTTCCGGCGTAATTGAACGCAAGCTGATTCTAAGTAATCGCTGTTGTTCATTGGATTCCGGAGAAACCACTTCGTTAGGATTGGGGAATTGCTGAAATTCCCTCTGAATAGCTCCGATTCTCCCGTCGAAAGTCGCTTTGGAAGTATTACCCGAACTCCTCTGACTAAATATGAGAAAGCCTATAAAACAACAAGCTACTATCGTTTCTTCATTACATATTGATATCCCCTTCGAACTTAAGACACGAATGAATGGAATAGCAGCAAATAGCATATTTCCCTCCTTCGTATTAATGGAACTAAATATCGTTTGTCAACGTCATCATGACTCTTTTAGCAACTGAACGGAAGAGAAAATCCATTCTATTTTCTATGAATTATGGTCGCAGAGAGAAGCTTAGGGTTGGACCTCCCAGCAGCGACCCAAATTTATCCACCCATACTCCTTGCCCGATGCGGACAAGACCTTGCCCGATGCGGACAAGCGACTTCGTACCTCCGGACCTTAAATAAAGTGAATAAGGTTCTCCCTTTTGTTCAGGTCAGGTTATTCTTACCTTCTAGCTCTTTGAGGGGGCAAGGAAATAAGGAAGGGCCAGCACAGGATACTTTTTTTTCTTTTCTCAATCTAGCTCAGGCTTTGAAGATAGTAAATATAGAAGTGGGGCCTTCTTCTTCGGGGGGGCCTTTGGATTAATTTCTTGGATACCCGAGAAACATAATCTTTCAAAGAAACAGCTTCTACGGCGATAGATAGGGGTCAGGTTTGGCATCTCTGCCCCCTGCCCTCCAAACAGTATGGGAGCCTCTCGGTTCGTACTGCTCACACTCCCGGATCTTAACCCTTGGGTAACCCTCCTCCACCCACCATAGTGTGAGAAACAGAGCCAGGCTTCTTACTACAACCTGCCTGACTGACTGATAGATAGGCGTCGTGGTGAAAACAAACTATGGTACCTGCTTAGCTTAGCTCGAATGCTCCCACATGGATGGGGAAGCAAGCCACGTTCGACTTGCATGTGTTAAGATATAGCGTTCGTTCTGAGCCAGGATCAAACTCTTGTTTTGAGTATGATGCTATGGTATTTCAGTGAGCATAGAATTACCAGATTCTATTAATTCTTTATATATGTAATTATGCTAGATTCGGTATGGAAGAAAACTAGATTCGGCGTTCGTTGTATTCCAGGAATTCTTTATATATGTAATAACACTTGGTTCAGTGTGAGTCGTATTCCCTTTATTTTATATGTAATTATGCTGGATTCGGTATGAAAGAAAACTGGAATAACACTAGCAGTGTGAGTCGTATTTCAGAAATTATTTATATATGTAATTATGCTAGTGGATTTTGATCTCGAAATGATCACTTAACTAGATATATTTATTAGGCGAGAACCATTCTTTATCTATGTAATTACGCTTTTCATTCATTCAATTATTTATTCTACAAGTTCCGTGGTCAAACTGAGAAATCCCTATTTGGGTTCTTTTTCTATGGGAGTCATTTTGATTCTATATGTAATAACGCAAAGCTATGTTCGAACAAGTTTAGGTGCCTACTCTATCCTACTAGGATCATTCTTAAATAAGCATAAGTTAACCCGGGTAAGATAAAAAAGTATAGCCAAATCACCAGCATCTCTATAATAAGTTGAAGGAGCATTCTTCCCAGCATAACCAAGAGCAGGCAAAGCAGAACAACCAGCAACCTAATCAGCACCAGTGTAACCAGCATTTCAATAAGCAGTTCCATCCGCATTTGAACCAACCGGGCCAAGCAGAACGACCAGCAGCTCCATCAGCACCAGTAGAAAGAGCATAACCAGGCCAAGCCTAATAACCAGGATCATATCCATCATAAGTATCACCGGCCTCATAATCATTTCCGGTAGCACCATTTTCACCAGCGTCTTTCCGAGCCTCAGTTCCATCATAAGTTCCAAGAGCAGTGGAACCAACATCAATTGAATAAGCAAGAGCATCCCCATGATGAGCAGTTTCACCAGCATTTTAATAAGCACCTGTTTAAGAACCAGCAGCATCACTAGTTGTTGACCTTGAACCAGTTGATCCATCAGTAGAACCATCAAAGGCATAGGCATAGGCACAAGTAGCATAGAAAGCAGGTGACCCAGTAGATTAAGCTGATGACTCAGCAGTGTATTCAGTAGTTGAAGCAGCACCCGCAGTAGTTTACCCAGCACCACTAGCAGCACCAGCATATCCTCCAGCACCAGTTTGAGTTGATCCATCAGTTGAAGAACTAGCTAGTAGGTGCATATTGATATTTAGTTCCAGGTGTATAGCTAGCAGGAGATTCTCCAGTTGCTTACTTCTTTATATAGAGCTTAACCCGAGAATCTTATATGGTAGACATGGATATTAAGATTGGAAGACCGGATTTATTTAATTGATCGCAAGTTCTTTTTATTTAAGCCCAACCGCTGCTAGTGATCCCCCCAAAGACCACCCCTTTATAGCTAGGCCTGGCGGGGTTCTAGGTGTTTATCCTTAATTAATATACGGGCGCAACGATAGGGAAACCGAGTCGGCCATCCATTTGGTTTAGGGAATAAGATTGCTTTCTGCGGCGAATTACCTTCTCTCATTAATAAATCGCCCTACTATTATATAAGGGGAATGATCGTTTACTCCTTGATCTGAAGCAAAGCAACTAATGAAATCGCGGGTGCTGTAGAGGAGATGGAACTATAACTACCCTGTATATTTGGGTAATTGGGCATGATACCACTGCCTACCCTATATCACCCGTATATTAATTAAAGGAAGGGGATTGGAACAAATTCTTATTTAAGCGTCGATTTATGAGTAAGGGGGATTGATCAATTCTAGCCAATAAACCTCTAGCCAGTCCACAGGAGCCTTAAAAGAACCAACCCTTTTGAAAGGGACATCACATCATACACCTCACTTCTCAAAATAATTTCCTTTCCACCAATCATAGAACTTCCACCATTTATCGAACCACTAGTCATGCCACTGAGGATTTATCTAATTTGACTAAAAATTGGGAAGCCCATGCAACGTAGAGGACTGGTAACTTAGTAAACTTTGAACCTAAGTGGAATGGTGGAGGGGGAAGACCCACCATCAGTGTGGTGACTAAAGGAGGAGGTGTTTGGACCAGGGTGGATACTAGCATTAAAGCACCAAGGAGTATTCAAAAGATCGGCCTAGGTGCACCTAAGTTTGATGTAGTGTAACATAAAGCTTTCTTCAAGAAGCTATTTATATGTTTTAGAATTCACATGCCCTAGACACTTAAAAAGATGCATAAAGACCAATAGCACTTACCCCTCACCGTAAGTGTAAGGTAATAACCCATTTTACCTGCTTATGATTTTACCTGCCTATGCCTATGAAGGGCTATATTTTGAGGTAACCCTAGTTCATCGTCGTCATTGTAGTCACCTGAGGTCATAAGGACCTATTGCAGCGCCTACCTACCTTCCTTCATAAGTTGCATCTACCCTTCACCGTAATATGAGCACCAGTGCTACATACATATATTCTTTATTATTGCATATATCGGCGGTAGTTGTTCGTGATCAGCAGTTAGATAGATGTTCGTGATCAGACAGATTCATAATAAGCTTCATTATAAGTAAGACAGCTTCGTGATAAAGCTTCGGATCAGGTAAACGACGGGTAGGTTGAGGACCATTACTACCGCTGACATACTTTCTTATTTACCAAAGAGTGGCGTACCAGGATAGGCATTGATGCTCTTGAAGCGTATTCAAAAGGAAGCTTGGTGGAGAGTGAGGTCAGGTCGGGCAAGACCAGGTCGGGACATACATACTAGTTTTTCACTAATAACTTTCCTTCAACCGCTTTTCTTCAAGGTAAACATTCATAGCGTAAGGTAAGAAGAAGGATCAGTTGCACTTGGTTGGCTACGAAGGACCTTATAAGTTGCATCGGCCTAGGAAGGCCTTATAAGTCAGTTGTATCTGCCTATGAAGGGCCTTATTGTTAGAGGTGGTTACCTTACCTTAAGCCTTATTCATATGAGTGTTGTTACTATGCGCATATTTTCTTATTTGTAGTGATTCATGATCAGTCAGATATACGTCATTCGTGATAGATAACACAGCTTCGGGATAATACAGCTTCGTGATACAGCCTTTCGGGGATAAGACAGCTCTGGGTTCAGGTCAATTTATCGGGGTTAAGTTTCTAATAGCTTTTCGGTGAGTTCCCCAGTTTCCCTTAGCAGTCGGTGAGATGTGATGAGGATGCATATGCACATAACAGATAAGAGGGAGGAGGAGTGCGGTTCACAACAGATGAGTTCCCTGTTCCCTTTCTATGGAAATGTGGGTGGATGGTTCACAGATGTGGGTGAATTGTTAAAAGAGAAGTTCCCTGTTCCGTACGCATTCAGTGAGGAGTTTATGGTTAAAAGAGAAGTTCCCTGTTCTGTATGCATTCAGTCAGGTTAGTGAGGGAAAGGCTTAGCGAGGACAGGTTTAGTAGGAGGCAGCAGCTTAGCGAGGAGAGGTATGAAGTGATTTCTTTGCATATGAAGTGATGTCCTAACGCTTCTGTAGGGAAGTACAAGGCAGGTCTACTAGGCGGGATGAGTATTGAGCGAAAGCGAGCCGCCCAGAGACCGGGCTATCCGTCATGCCACACCGGGACAAAAGAGATAAACGCTTTTAAAGGGTACATTTTATAGGGAATAAAATCCAGTTGGATGGCCCGATGATTCCTGTTTGACCCGCTAAAAATGAAATTTTATTTATAAAAAATGGGTTGCGTAAGCACGCTCGACCATAAGGGAGAGGCTAATTATAAGATTTGAAAGAATCAGTTCCACCCGAACTCTGGTCCTGCCCCAAACGGTGTTGCTTCAGTATCTATAAGCGGAAAAACTGGACTAAGGTCTCTTAAGGTATAGGTAAACTCGCGCATTATATATGATAATCTCAAATCCCAATATCTTCTCTGGGGTAAGGGCATTATTATTATTATTATTATTTCGGGTATGCCGTGAAGGGGTAGCTCTCTTGGTTAAGGTATTTTAAGGGGGCATTTTTATTATATTATTGGGTATTCCATTGATGGGGGCTTCTTTCTTTATGCGGGCGGCTCAATAAAAACTAGCAGGGGAGTCTCAATATGTAAAAACAAGTTGTATATCTGAACAACCAAGGCAATATGAACCAGAACAAAATGAACCAGGCTTCTCTTCTTTCTCTGTAACCGGTGCTTATCTGTAACCGGTGCTCCTCTTCGTTTCTAATCTGGGGGCGTGATGCGGGCAGTGTCAGTAGGCAGTAGCATAAGTAAGGTTTTGGTAGCGCTCAATCACCAGGCCCTTTTTTCCCCCTTCCCGTAATCTTATTTCCTTTCGACGGGGTAAACAAGCTCCTCTTTCTCTGTAACCGGTGCTCCTTAAAAAGGACTCTTTCATTTCATTTTAAAGGATCATCAATCTACAGGCTCTATGGCTCCTTTGTCTACCGGGCTCTTTCTGGCTATCTTAAGGGCTATTATTAACTCCTTCCTCTTTTAGTACTCTTTCTTCAACAGGCTTTTTCTTTGTCGGTAGCGCTCATTCATTCCCAAACCGGTGCTCCTTCGTTCCTAATCCGAGGGCGGGCAGTATCGGTAGTAAGTAGGTAAAAGCAAGTGACCATCGTCCTTTTTGTCGTACCAATTAAAAGAAATAGGGTAAGGTTTATCCTCAAAGGTAACCCGAATCAAAGGTAACCGAAGACGAGCTAACCCCTTTTACTCCTCACCAGGGGTGAAGCGTAGTGTAGTATTCCCGGCTTGTGTTAATGTTCCTCAAATCTGTTGTCCATCCGATCTAGGTAGGTTCGGCATGTAGAAATAAAGTTTTGCATAACCTAGTCCGGTATCAACTCCCGTTCAGTGCTGTTGGGGCTGGCAGAAAGGCGGACTGACTTGCTACGGTGAACTTATAAAGCGTACATAAGATGTATAAAAGCGGAAAACATAAGAACAGTAAGCATACAACAGAAAAGCGGAAAACATCCGGACAGTAAGCGTACTCGGACTGAATGTGTGTAAAATACCTCTGGATCCCATCCTTACAGAATCACAAAACTCTGGCGAACTTCCACGAACGAAAAGCGGATGGCGAACTGCGGCTGTAATAAGTTGTATTGAAAGGGTAAGATTGCTAGTAAAATTATTCATAGGCTGTCATTGTGTTGCCAAGGCTGAGGTTAGAGACTGTAGGGCGTAGTTCTGATGCATATGTTCCAAAGGCTATTTATGGACGAGTAAACAAAGTAAGGCATAGTTTAAGTCAGTTCCCGGAGTTAAATGTCCTCGGTTCAAAAGGCTTATTTGAATTCCAAGGCGAAAAAATCTGATGCATAGGTTGTTTCTAAGTCCCAGCACCAAAGAGTAATAGGTTGATGCGGTCCCAAGGCGTCTGAAGCATAGGTTCCAAGGGCTAGTTCAAAGGCTGAGGTCTGAGGCATTATAGTTTGAGAAAGGGGGAATATAAAGTAAGTTCTCAACAAGGAGGCAGTAAGGCTGATTGTAAGGTCTAAAAAGGTATAAGGTACCAAGGAAGGCAGTAAGCCTGTTCCCAAGGAGTTTCCCGAGGATGCGTACAAGGGTATGAGGCCTAGTTTCAGTAGGTTTCAAAGAGGTTCATTCATTATATATGATGTTATCCACCAATGGGCTAATAAACACCTAAGAGTGGATTGTAAATAAGATTGTGATCGGCTCAACAACATAAAAGAAGAAATGCGAGAATGCTCCATTGTTTTCCAAAACCTAAAAGAATACATCGGTTCAAAGCCAAGAAGAAACAATAAAAAGATACGTGCTATTGTAAAAAGGGCAAGTGGGGAGGCCTCTTCTGGAAGATGGGTAGTTTAAATAACTACACAGGTGCTTTCAATGCCAATTCATTTTGCCTTACGTGAATATTAAAGCTTCCATTCGGGACTGTCAATCTTATTTTGGAGCTCATATTCAATTTGAAATTCAAGAAAGCTAACGTGGCAAGGTATGATTGGCCAGAAAGAGCGGCAGGCCGTTGCTATTTATCTCCTGGAGCCCTTCTAAACTCATGTTAGCATTTTACCATCGATTGGGTTAGAATAGATAATAAAATTGAAATAAATCTTGTCTATTTTAGCCCATTCTATTAGTCACCAAGCTCATTTGAATAGCCAAGTAGCCGAGTAACCAAGCCACAGTGGATTAGCCGAACAGCCCATGAGCCCAAGCCGAGTAACACAGTCCGAGTATCCCAGCTAAGGTAGTAACTTGTGGGGTAGCTCGCTCAAGGGTAAAGGTATCAGGTCAGGCAGTCAGTTCGAAGGCTTGTATATCGCGGGTTATTTGATCTCAGCAGCAGAATTGTTCTTCGTCGTCGGAGGTATTCTGGCGGCAAGGTCTAAGGTCGAAGCAGGAAGGCAGCGCGATCTCAGGCAGGCAGTCAGTTCGATCAGGGAGCAAGGTCGAAGGCAGTAAGTCAGGCGGTATAAGGCAGTTAGCAAGAGAGGTTGATATCAGATCGAAGTTGAAGTTTCTTGTTTAGCAAAGCATATTCTCGTTGGGTTTTTATAGCCACAGTTTCTAGCGTAACGGGTTGGTCTAGCCACACGGTCAAGGCAGGTCAGAAGGTCAGGTCTTCATCATAGCCAGCTGGTAATAGCCAATAGTCATGAATACCCCTTAAGAATTACCCTTTCATAAGGCCCCTTTTATATACACCCAGAACCAACAGAGGACCCTAATGGGTTGTACGGGCGGAACACTGGTTCCTACCTCACTTACCGATACGGACACAGAGGCACTACTCTACTTCAAATACAGTACCTCACATGAAGCAGACTCACACAGCTACTCACAGAGAGAGCTACACAGAGAGCATACACATATAAAAGCCCCCTGATCATCGGAAGAATAAACCGA